>OBLI01000080.1_pt1 | contig 94205 bp, 91 predicted proteins | sample 1519701 | NCBI WGS metagenome assembly OBLI01 (sample SAMEA3663005, study PRJEB22513) | pig gut metagenome | biome: pig gut; feature: pig-associated habitat; material: faeces | place: France | collected 2012
TTCTGAACCACGCAAGAGTTTTCGGGAAAAATTTTCAAAAATAATGCATTTTCCCGCTGTTGTTGACGGAGGTCAAGGACATACACGCCATACACATTATTATATATTATATAGACGGAGGGGAAATGGAGCGGGAGGGACGGGAGGGGGAAGATGGGAGGGTGGAAGATGGGAGGGTGGAAGATACAGGGGGGACCCCAAAAAACTACTACTGTCCGGTAAAACTATCATTTCTCATCCTGAAGTTTACCGGACAGTAGTAAGTATTAATATTGAGACTTCTTTTAGTGATTGTCAATTATCAGGACTTCATACAGGTGTGTATGAGTCAATACAGTTCATGGCAGTATTATTCAGCCTGCCACCTTATGTGCGTAGGGAACTATCCCTCCAGGTATGTGTAGCTGTATAGTCCGGAGCGGTAGTTGGAGATAAACTCTCGACCCTCATCGGCTGTTATGATGCCATGCTTTATTGAGCGGTTCACCCATACCTCTATGGAGCGTGCCATGCGCTTAGGGTCGAACTGCACATAGTCGAGCACGTCGGCGATGGTCTCTCCCTCAATAATCTTGTCTATCACATACTTGCCGTCCTTCACCTTTATATGCACGGCGTTTGTGTCGCCGAAAAGGTTGTGGAGGTCGCCAAGTATCTCCTGGTATGCCCCAACGAGGAATACTCCTATATAATATGGCTCTCCATCTCGCAGGGGGTGTACTGGCAGGTGATAGCAGTTGTTTGATGTTGATATGAAATTGTCTATCTTTCCGTCTGAGTCGCACGTGATGTCCTGTAGCGTGGCATAGCGTTTCGGTTTCTCGTTAAGCCGTGATATTGGCATGACAGGGAATATCTGGTCAATAGCCCAGGAGTCTGGGAGCGACTGGAAGAGAGAGAAATTGCAGAAGTATTTCTCCGGCAGGCTCTTCGCTATGACACGCAGCTCGTCCGGTGCATGCTTTGACGACGCTACCATGGCGTTCACCTCGCGTGCTATGGTCCAGAAGAGCCGCTCGACAACGGCACGTGTCTCAAGGTCTACCAATCCGAGATTGAACAGGTCGAGAGCCTCCTCGCGTATCTGTGTCGCATCGTGCCACATCTCAAGCAGGCGGTTCTGCGACAGGTTGTCCCATATCTCGTAGAGGTCTTTCACAAGCTCGTGTGCGTCCTCGCTGATTTCCTCATCCTCGCCGAAGACAGGTAGATGTGTGCTCGCGAGAACCTCAAAGATGAGCACTGAGTGGTGGGCGGCAAGCGAGCGGCCAGACTCTATGATGATATCAGGCTGTGGTAGGGAGTTCTTCTTGCATGTGTCGACGATGGAGTATATGGCATCGTTGACATATTCCTGTATGGAGTAGTTTATGCTGTTGCCAGAGATGGACGAGTGGGTGCCGTCATAATTGACCCCGAGGCCTCCGCCGATATCCACGAAGCTGATAGCGTAGCCCATCTTCTGGAGCTGGACATAGAACTGCATCGCCTCTTTCAATGCTGTCTTTATGCGCCGTATGTTTGTCACCTGGCTGCCAATGTGGAAGTGGATAAGCTTCAGACAGTCTCTGAGATTCTCCTTGTCGAGCAGGGCGAGAGCCTCGAACAGCTCGCTGGAGTTGAGTCCGAACTTGCTCACGTCGCCGCCGGACTCTTCCCATTTGCCGCTGCCAGAGCTTGCCAGCTTTATGCGTATGCCTATATTGGGCTTGATGTCCAGCCGTTTAGACAGGGCGGCTATCGTGTGCAGCTCCTTCATCTTCTCCACCACGAGATATATCTTCCTGCCCATCTTCTGGGCGAGAAGCGCCAGCTTTATGTAGCTCTCGTCCTTATATCCGTTGCAGATAATCATCGAGTCGGTATCTGTGTTTATCGACAGCACAGCATGCAACTCGGGCTTGGAGCCTGCCTCAAGGCCTACCTTATACTTAGGGTCATGGTTGACAAGCTCCTCGACGACAGGGCGCATCTGGTTCACCTTTATGGGGTATACGATATAGCTGTTGCCTGTATATGAATACTCCTCAGCAGCATGCTCGAAACATTTTGATATCTTCTCAATGCGGTTGTTAAGTATGTCTGGGAAACGTAGCAGCACAGGGGCTGATATGTCATGTCCCTGTAGCTCCTCCATGAGGCTTATTGCGTCTATCTCCGGGCCGCCCTCCTTGGGCGTGACGGTGAGATGGCCTTGGGCGTTGATTGTGAAATAGCCCTTGCCCCAACTGTTTATGTTGTATAACTCAGCAGAATCTTCTGTTGTCCACTTTCTCATTTCTTGTCTGGTTTTCTGTACCTGTTAATGCTATGGGAGTGCCCCCATGCGTTGTTTATAGTCCATATATCCGAATTCTCTGACTTTACTGTACCCTGTAGCGGGGTCGTAAATGATTATTGATGGATGGCTGACACCGTTGAACATCGTTGTCTTCACCATAGTGTAGTGTATCATGTCCCTGAAGACAACATTGTCGCCGACTGACGGCTGGTGGCCTTCATTGTCAAAGTTCCATGTTCCATAGGTGTCGCCGGCAAGACAGGAGTTGCCTCCCATGTACCATCCCTCCTCTCCGTCTGCGCTCTTGTGCATACCGATTATCTCTGGCTGGTAGGGCATCTCAAGACAGTCGGGCATATGGCAGGCGAACGAGACATTGAGCATCATTGTCCTACGCCCACCGTTACATACGATGTCTTCCACACGGGACAGCAGCACGCCGGTATCCCATGTGAAGGCGCTGCCGGGCTCAAGGATAACCTTAAGATGTGGATGACGGCTGCGGAAATCACGTAGGATGGATATCAGCTCATCCTCGTCATAGTCCGCATGGGTCATCAAGTGCCCTCCACCCATATTCAGCCATTTCACCTTGGGCAACAGATGGCCGAAACGCTCCTCCAAGGCTGCGAGGGTCTGCCGGAGGTCTGAGGGACGTGACTCGCATAGCGAATGGAAGTGGAGGCCCTCAATACCATCTGGCAGGACGGGGAGGTCGGCAGAGCGTATGCCGAGTCTTGACTGCGGACTTGACGGGTCGTATAGTGCCGTCTCCACTGTGCTGTGCTCGGGGTTCACTCTCAAGCCGCATGATATGCCTGCCTTCTGCGCCTTCATGCCGTGCCGCGCGTACTGGCTGAGAGAGTTGAATGTGATGTGGCTGCTGCACTCTATTATGCCGTCTATATCCTCGTCGGTATATACAGGGGCGTATGTGTGGGCCTTGACGCCCATCTCCTCGTATACCAGTCGCGCCTCTGAGAGAGAGCTTGCGGTGGCTCCGTCACAGTATTGGCGTATCAATGGGAAGACGGCCCATGTGGCATTGGCCTTCAGGGCTGCTATGATGCTGACGCCTGCCTCACGCCTCACACGGTCTATCACCTCAAGGTTTGACCTCAGCGCTGTGGCATGGAGTATATATGAAGGGTTTGGGACACCATTCAGGTCCCATTCCCTCCATAGGCGGTCCTTGTCTGTCATAGCTCTATGTCTATGTCGAATTTCTCTATCCAAGGCAGTCCCTTCTCGCCTAACTCAGCCAAGAATGGGTCTGGGTCGAACTGCTCTACATTATATACACCTGGCTTCTTCCACAGGCCACGGGCGAACATCGAGGCTCCCAATGCGGCAGGGACACCTGTTGTGAAGCTGACTGCCTGCGTGCCAGTCTCCTGATATGCCTTCTCGTGGTCGCAGTTGTTGTATATGTAGTATGTATGCTCCTTGCCGTCCTTTATGCCACGGATGCGGCAGCCGATGGATGTCTGGCCGTGGTAGTTGGCACCAAGCGACTTGGGGTCGGGCAGGACAGCCTTCAGGAACTGTATCGGCACTATCTCCACTCCGTTGTATATGATAGGGTCTATGCGGGCCATGCCGATGTTCTGTATCACACGGAGATGGGTCAGATACTCCTGGCCAAATGTCATCCAGAACCTTGCGCGCTTGATTGATGGATAATGTTTCACAAGCGACTCCAGCTCCTCGTGGTATATGAGGTATGACTCGCGCTCGCCTATCTCCGGATAATTGAGAGGCTTGTGTATCTCGTGTGGCTCTGTCGTTATCCACTCTCCATTCTCATAATACCGGCCTTTCTGGGTCACCTCGCGGATGTTTATCTCAGGATTGAAGTTTGTGGCGAAGGCCATGCCGTGGTTGCCCGCGTTACAGTCAACAATGTCAAGATAGTGTATCTCGTCAAAGTGATGCTTTGCGGCATAGGCTGTGAAAATTGCCGACACACCGGGGTCGAAGCCACAACCGAGGATTGCGGTGAGCCCCTTCTCCTTGAAACGGTCATGGTATGCCCATTGCCAGCTGTACTCAAAGTGAGCCTCGTCCTTCGGCTCGTAGTTTGCCGTGTCGAGATAGTTGACACCACACTCCAAGCAGGCGTCCATGATAGTGAGGTCCTGATAAGGAAGGGCTACGTTAATTACAAGATCCGGCTCGAAGGAACGCATCAGAGTGACAAGGGCTTCAACGTTGTCAGCGTCTACCTCTGCCGTCTTTATCCTGTCACCGCCTATAGCGTTGGCTATCTGGTCACATTTGGATTTCGTACGGCTTGCCAGCATGATGTCTGTGAACACATCATCCTTGGCTACCTTGTGTGCCACTACTGTTCCTACACCGCCGGCACCGATAATTAATACTTTTGACATTTATTCTTCTTGATAGTATTATGGATGCAGAGTACAGAATTGAGGACCCTGCGGACTCATTGTTCTCACATTGCTCGCGCCACAACATTGATGGCGCATGTCTTCATGGCATCATATGGCGGCAGAATGGGGCTGACTCTACTTGAACCTCATGCTCAGGAACTGGTATATCAGCTTGGCGGCAAGAAAGTCTGGAGCCTTGTTAGCGCTGTTGGGGCATAACTCGACTACATCAAGCCCGACAACGTTATGCTCAGAGATAATGCGCCGAAGAAGACGGATGACCTGACGGTATGTCAGACCGTCAGGCTCTGGAGTGCCCGTTGACGGCATATAGGCGGGGTCGAGCACATCAAGGTCAATCGTGATATACACATCCTTGTTAAGCTGGCGCGAGACTGCCGCTTCCCAACCTTCCGTCTCATGAATATTGTGGGCGTAGAATATACGCTCCTGGTCTATGTTCTTCTTCTCCTCTATTGCCGAGCTGCGTATGCCTACCTGTGTTATCGACTGGCATACTTCTCTCGCACGGGCCATCACACAGGCATGATTGTGGCTCGAGCCCTCATATTCATCACGCATGTCGGAGTGGGCATCAAGCTGAAGGATGGATAGCCCGGGGTAATGTTTTGATGCTGAGCGGAATGCACCGATGCTGACTGAATGCTCCCCTCCGATAAGGACAGGAAACTTCCCGTCATCATATATCCCGTCCATACGCTGCTCCACATCTTCCGACATATGCTCCGGACTGTCTGATGTGAGTACCGGACTCAATGTTGATATCCCCTTCTTGTATACCTCCGTCTCTGTCTCAAGGTCGTAGAACTCAAGGTTGTACGATGCGTCAAGCAGTGCCTCAGGCCCCTTGTCCGCTCCCTTTATCCACGTGCTCGTACCGTCGTATGGGACGGGTAGTATCGCTATTGCTGATGTCTCATACCGTGTCTCGGCTGCCGTGAAGTCTCCAAAGTTTCTCATTATATTCTGCCTGTGTTTTTTCTGATGTTTCTGAGGTGTGGAGCTGATATATGGCTTGAATTTGGGTTATGCCATGTCTCTGCCCCATTAGCTGTCCATACACCCATCACCCGTATGCCCTATGGCCTGAAAAGGAGGGCGTTGACAATGCCGGAAACAGCCTGCTGCAATACTGTCGGCGGCGTGTTCCATACCTCCCCACAGAGTGATTATGGTTCGTCTTCCCATTGGCATACAGCCATACTCCTCCGCATTGCATTTCCAGGAGTAGGATGACGGCAATTCAGCACCTCTTTTTTCATTCTCTGTTATATCTTCACAAAGGTACACTATTTCGATGAAAAATGCCTTTTTTGAGTTCATAATAAATGTTAATTAACTGTCACAATGCCATGCCCGGCTTCTATTCCAGATTCCAATTAATCTCACAAGGTGCCTTCTTGCTGCATTATGCACCTCTTTTGACAATATAGACACTGATGCCTCGGGCAATTCTCCCTGCCGCGTCTCTCGCCATGTTATCCACACGTCCAGGCTGGCACATCCCCCATATAGGAAGCCCGAAGCAGGTAACTCCCCCTGCCACAGCGCAGCAATCATCACTATAAACTCGCCATTACCCTATTCTTAATTCACGCATACGCTCCTTGAAGCCACGCCCTATGGTACAGCAACTGTGCCGAGAGGCTATAACGATAGCCACAACCCCATATTCTCCGACCATCCCATTATTCACTTCTGCATCCCATCCTCAATCTCTGCAACGCATGTCGCAATCCCCTACCCCACTCGCCAGCCCCTGCCCGGTCCCCTCATTGCCTCAAGTCCTAACGTCACATCATTCCCCCTCATGCAGTAAAGACTGAGTAATCACCATGCCATTCAGTACGAGTGAAACAGTAAAGACTCAGTAATTACACTATAAAGACCAAGTCTTTGCAGATTCAATGACTATATTCTCATGGATAACGCATTATGGATAGCCAGATAAACGAATCCGGTGCGTTTGTTGATTTATATTCGTCAAGAAGGTTTTGTATCCTTGTACTGGAATTATTACTGTCAGGTAAACCTTTAGGGTGAGTAACGATAGATAAACCAGGGGCAGCCGATGTGGCAACAGAAGACGCTGCTGTAGCCAGGAAGGCTGTACGAAAGCGAAGCGTGTAGGATTTGCTTAGTACAGGCTTCATTGGCCAGAAGGGGGACAAGGGATGAGAGCAGGGAGACTGAGATGTCGAGGAAAGGAAATATCATGGCGGCAGGCGGAATGAAATGTATATCTGTGTGAAAAAGAGATAAGAAAAAGACAAAAAGTGTTCCATAAACCCCAGGACACTAAAAAAAACAGAAAATGCCTTATATAATAATATGTATAATTTGGGCGATTAAATAATTTTCGATAATTTTGCACGACAAAACAGGCGGCCCGGCAGATGTCCCGCACTGGGAATACCCTCCGCACAACCGCCTCACCGAGACTGACAAAAACATAAAAACAACGACATACACCTATGAACAAGAAAGTTATCATCCCCATCTTCGTGATTCTGCTGCTTGCGCTCGCAGGCACCGTGGTCTATCTTACAGCAAGCCTCAAGGAACAGAAGGCAGCCAACGAGGAGATGCAGGAGCTTGCAGAGCTTGACAAGAAGGAAATGGAGAATGAGTACCAGCGCTTCGCCGACCAATACTCAGAGATGAAGACCCGAATCAACAATGACTCTATCGTGGCCCAGCTGACAAAGGAACAGCTCCGCACACAGGAGCTGCTGAAAGAGCTCCAGCAAGTAAAGAGCAGCAACATACGCGAGATAACACGCCTGAAGAAAGAGCTGGCGACATGCCGCGCCGTCATCAGGAGCTATGTCCTCGAGATAGACTCGCTCAACCGTCTGAACCAGAACCTTCGCAACGAGAACACACAGATACGAGGACAATACGAGGAGGCGAACAGGCAGATAGCCGGACTGAACAATGAGAAGGCATCGCTGTCAGAGAAGATAGCCATAGCCGCACAGCTCGACGCCACGGGCATAAACCTCTCCATGCTTACCGACAAGGGGAAGAAAGCCAAGTCGCTGAAGAAATGCCGCAACTTCCAGGTGACATTCAGCATAGCGAGGAATGTGACAGCAAGCACAGGGAACAAGAACGTCTATGTGCAGATAAAGACACCGACAAACACGACTGTATCGGCTGCAGGCTCTATAGCCTACGAGAACCGCAACATACAATACTCTGGAAAGAAGAGCGTCGAATACACTGGCGAGGAGACACCCGTCAGCATGTTCTGCCGTGTCGGCGAGGCCCTCATAGAGGGAACATACCGTGTCAGCATCTTCTGCGACGGGAACATGATAGGCAGCCGCAGCTTCACGCTTAAATAATGTCTACGCATATAGAACCAACCCCAACACCTCTCTGGTGGAAAGACAAAGCATACATTATCATCTGAGAAGAAAAAAAGATAACACCCCACCCTCACACAACATTACCATGACAAGAAGAATATCAGCCTTACTCCCCATCTTATGCCTGACGATGACGACAGCGGCACAGACGCTCAGCCTCGACAGCTGCCGCAGCATGGCCGTCGGGAACAACCGCCAGCTCGCGGCGACAAGGATGCAGGGAGACATAGCGCTGAACCTCAAGAAGGCGGCGAGGACAAAATATCTGCCCCATGTGACAGCCATCGGAGGCTATGAGCTGACAAGCCGGCGGATATCCATACTGAGCAAGGCACAGCAGGGCATGCTCAACTCCATCGGCACGACAATGGCAGGAGGCATGGCAGGAAGCATGGCCGACTGCCTGACAGAGTTTGTCACACAGGGCATCATAACGCCCGAGGCAGCGATGAAGATGCAGCAGACTCTCGGACAGCAGGCAGGCAGTCTGGCCGAGGCTGGCAACCAGTATGGGCAGGCAATAACAGAGGCGTTCAAGACCGACACGAGACAGATATTCGCAGGCTCGGTCATAGTGACACAGCCACTCTATATGGGCGGCGCGCTGACGGCCGCCAACCGCATGGCTGACATAGGCGAGCGCATGGCCGCTGACAATATCGAGAAGATGACCGAGGATATAATCTACGAGACAGACCACAACTACTGGCTCGTCGTCTCGCTGAGCCACAAGCTGAGACTGGCAAGGAGCTTCAACAAACTTGTCGGCAGACTCGACTCGGATATCAGGAAGATGATTAAGGAAGGCGTGGCGACAAAGGCCGACGGACTGAAAGTGGCGGTCAGGCTGAACGAGAGCGAGATGGCTGTGACAAAGGCAGAGAACGGACTGGCACTGGCAAAGATGCTCCTGTGCCAGATGTGCGGGATGCCTCTCGACAGCAATATAACCCTCGCCGACGAGAACAGCGACGACATCACCGCCACTGGGAGACAGGAGGAGCTTGGGAATGAGACTACAGACCACCTGCCCGACGACCGGACAGCAATAGAGGGAAGAGCCGAGACAAGACTGCTCACTGGCACAGTAGACCTCGCACGGGCAGCGACAAAGATGGCCCGCGCCGCAAACCTGCCACAGGCAATGGTGACAGGAGGATACATCGTCACCAACCCAAACCTCTACGACAGTTTCCACAGAAGCTTCGCGGGGATGTGGAACGTTGGCCTCATGGTGCGTGTGCCGGTATGGAACTGGATGGAGGGCGCCTACCGCATACGCGCGGCGAAGGCGGCTACAACAATGGCAGAATATGAGCTGACCGACGCCAAGGAGAAAATGGAGCTGCAGATAAACCAGCAGAGATTCAAGGTGAAAGAGGCTAACAGAAAACTCGCCATGGCAGAGAAGAACATCAAGAGCGCAGAGGAGAACCTCAGATGTGCCAACATCGGATTCAAGGAGGGTGTCATAAGCTCGACCGATGTCTTAGGGGCACAGACCGCATGGTATGAGGCCCAGAGCCAGAAGATTGACGCAGAAGTGGAGGCACGCATGAGCCATCTCGGACTTAGGAAGGCTCTCGGAGTAATAGGAAAGTAGCCACTGCCATCCCCCAGACTCTACCCCGAAACAGGGCAGAGACTGAGCGGGCAGCAACAATGAGGCACGAGAAATAGGAATATACAAACAGACATACACCATAGAACAACAGGAATAATGAACGAGAAAGAGCAAAACCACAGCATAATCCTCGGAGTGATAGCCTTCACGATTGTCGTGATAGTTGTCGGAGTGATAGGCTACCTCACCATAGGGACTGCCAAGGAGGAGATACAGGGAGAGATAGAGGTAGAGGAGTACCGTGTGTCGAGCAAAGTGCCGGGGCGCATACTGGAGATATGTGTCAAGGAAGGCGACTTCGTACATGCTGGAGACACGCTCGCCATACTCGACTGCCCCGAGGTGGAGGCAAAGAGGACTCAGGCAGCCGGGGCTGAGGACGCCGCGACAGCAATGGCCGACATGGCACAGAAAGGGGCACGCCAGGAACAGATAAGGGGTGCGTACGAGATGTGGCAACAGGCAAAGGCGGCTGCCGACGTGGCAGAGAAGAGCTACGGCAGAATACAGAGACTATACGATGAGGGTGTCGTGACAGCACAGAAACGCGACGAGCTCTATGCCACATACAAGGCTATGGAGGCACAGGAGAAAGCAGCGAAGAGCCAGTATGACATGGCCAAGAACGGAGCAAGACAAGAGGAGAAGAGAGCTGCACAGGCACAGGTGGAGAGAGCACGCGGAGCAATGCAGGAGGTGAAGGCATACATGAACGAGACTGTCCAGACAGCACAGATGGACGGAGAGGTCAGCGAGATATTCCCAAAGGTGGGAGAGCTCGTCGGGACAGGAGCACCGATAATGACAGTGTCGCTCATGAAGAATGTCTACGCCATATTCAATGTCAGGGAGGACAAGCTCGGCGGAATGAAGACCGGCGACACATTCACCGCTTTCTGCCCAGCATTCAACAAGGACCTGAAGCTGAAAGTCTACCACATAAAGGACCAGGGAAGCTACGCCGCCTGGAAAGCGACAAAATCGACAGGACAGTATGACCTGAAGACATTCGAGGTGCGGGCAAGACCCATAAACCCATTCGACGGACTCAGGCCGGGCATGACCCTCGTGAAGAGATAATACGGAAGAGGTGGAGCCTCTGTGACAGCAGACAACAGACACAGTAAGAATTGAGACGGATATACGACATAATACTGCGAGAGTGTGGGAGGATAAGGCGCAACCCTGTCTTCCTGCTTTCCATGGTGGCTTTCCCCGTGATGGTCACCCTCTTCTTCACAAGCATGATGGACGAGGGACAGCCGCAGGAGATGCCTGTCGCTGTCGTCGACAATGACAACACGAGCATGACGAGAGCCATTGTGAGGCAGCTCGACACATACCAGACATCACATGTCAAGAGACACTACGCCACAGTGGCCGAGGCAAGGCACGCCATACAGGAAGGGGAGATATTCGCTTTCCTGTACATACCCAAGGGTACCACTGACGATGTGCTCTCACAACGGCGCCCCACAATATCATATTACTACTCAAGCACATCGCTGACAGCGGGCGCTCTGTCCTACCGTGACATGAAGACCGCCACCACACTGGCGACAGCAGCGGTAGGGAAGGCAACGCTGACAGCAAGGGGGATGACAGAAAGACAAGCAATGACATTCCTGCAGCCTGTGACGCTTGATGTCCATCTGCTGAACAATCCCTGCACGAATTACAGCATATACCTCTCGACAATCCTCATACCCGCATGTATAATGCTCTTCATCATGCTGCTGACGACCTACACCCTGGGGGCTGAGCTGAAAGAGGGGACAGGACGGGAGCTTATGGAGAAGGCCGGGGGGAATATTTTCATAGCCTTAGCGGGAAAACTTCTGCCACAGACACTTCTGTTCCTCGCCCTGATGCTCGGCCACGAGCTGTACCTATTCTCGGTGCTGGGATTCGACCATGCTGGAGGCCTCGGCTGGATTATCGCGGCAGGAGTGCTCGCTGTGCTCGCAGGAGAGGGATTCGGCATAGCCATCTTCGCGCTCATACCTTCCATGCGCATGTCCATGAGTGTCTGCTCGCTGTGGAGCGTGCTGAGCTTCTCGATGGTCGGCGCAGCCTACCCCGCATTCGCCATGGGTCCTATACTTGAGGCCTTAGCCTGGCTCTTCCCGCTGAGACACTACTGGCTTGTATACTCGCTGAATGTCTTCAACGGATACTCAATAGCCGAGTCATGGCCACACGTGGCCCTGCTGATACTGATATCAATCCTGCCCCTGCTCATGGCCGGGAGACTGAGGAGGATGATGACAAGCGGAGTATACATTGAATAGAATCCTGGCAGGAACAACGGCGCCACGGCACAGCACGGCCTCGACACCACTGGGCGCCCCCCACACAACAATAAAGAGAAGATGAAATCCACCCACACGAGAGACATACTGGACATATGGCTGGGCGAGATACGCCACATCCTACACGACGAGGGGCTGATGCTATTCCTCATCGTGCTGCCACTGGCATATCCCATCGCCTACTCATGGATATACACGAACGAGGTGGTCAGGGAGGTGCCTGTCGTGGTGGTTGACAGGAGCAAGAGCCATGACAGCAGAGAGTTCATACGCATGTATGACGCATCGCCCAATACTCACGTGGCATACCATGCAGACAACCTCGACGAGGCACGGAACATCATCGGACAGCAGAAAGCCTATGGCGCGCTATACTTCCCTGAAGACTACTCACGCCGCATAAACCGTAATGAGCAGGCTACCGTGGGGCTATACTGCGACATGTCGATGATGCTGGTCTATAAGAACGTGTACCAGACGGCTGTCACTGTCAGCGGACTGACGGGCACAAGGATACAGAGACAGCTACTGGCTGGCACTACAGAACGTGAGGCCATCATACAGACAGAGCCGATAAAGGTGGACGATGTGCCGATATTCAACACGACCACGGGCTATGGCAACTTCATCCTGCCCGGTGTGCTCATACTAATTCTGCAGCAGACGATGCTCCTCGCCATAGGCATGACGGCCGGTACATGGCGCGAGAGATACGGACATATCATCCCGCCCACACTCGCCTGCTATGGCACAGGGAAGATATTGGCCGGGCGCATGATGGCCTACGCGACTCTCTATGCTGTCCTTGCAGCCTATATACTGCTCGTTGTCCCGAGGATGTTCGGCTTTGTGAGCCTTGTCCACGGATGGGACATGATAGTGCTGTGCACGTCGTTCCTCATGGCGGTGTTCTTCTTCGCCCAGGCAGTCATGAGCCTTGTGCGGCGCAGGGAGGATGTGCTGATGTTCGTCGTCTTCACGTCAGTTATATTCCTCTTCATCTCCGGCGTGTCATGGCCCTCAAGCAATATACCCGCGGTATGGCGCTATATCGCCTCGGTATTCCCCTCGACATTCGCCATAAAAGGCTTCATCGCCATGAATTCAATGGGGGCGAGACTGACAGATATAATGCCCTATATCATCGGGCTATGGATTCAGACTCTCTGCTATCTCCTCGCCGCCATAGCCATATGCCGCCACGACAGGCAGAAAGACAAGGCTATGAACAACACTGAAGAGAGGGGATGATGTCTGAAGCTGCAAGCACCCCAGTGTCACATCTCTCCGCTGACAACCCACAACACGCTCTGGCAAAAGACAAAGAGAAATCCCTCTCCGCTGACAATCCACAACACGCTCTGGCAAAAAGACAAAGAAAAATCCCCAGCTGGATATTGCTCCAACCGGGGATTCTCCCTTTCTATTCTAACATAACATCATCTCACATGGGAGGATGCTCCGCCTTTCTATTCTAACATAACATCATCTCGCATGGGAGGATGCTCCACCTCACATCATTTAATCTCTATCATACGCTGTGTCTTCGCCTCTTCCTTTGGTGTCAGCTTAGGGATGCTGATGGTGAGGACTCCGTTCTCGACCTTGGCAGCGATATTCTCCTTGTCGACATTGTCAGGAAGAGTGTAGGCCTGCTGGTAGTTTGAGTATGAGAACTCGCGGCGCAGATAGCGCTCCTTCTTGTCCTCCTCCTTGTGCTCAAGCTTGTTCTCGATAGCCACCACGAGATTGCCATCATGGTCGATATTGACCCGGCAGAACTCTTTCTTGATACCTGGGGCAGCGATATCCATCGTGTACTCCTTCGGGCTTTCCTTCACGTTTACAGCTGGGGCTGTGGCATTGATGCGTGGCATCCACTCGTTATTGTCAAAGAAATCATCAAACAATGTTGGGAACCATGTTCTGTTCATTACTGGTAGCATAATATAAATCTCCTATCCTTTTTATGAGGTTGGTGTCACCGTCAGGCTTCTTCTTTACGGAATCTGTAACCGGGCGCCGTCCTCGTTGTTAATGTATGTTTGTTGTCATCGCCTCGCCCCGTGTGGGACTCGGTTTCTACTGACATAGAGACAACCGGCATGCCAATGGGAGAGGCTGCGTCACGGATGACATATTGTTAGGAAACATTGTCAGAAAAGTATAATTATTTTAAACATTGCTGACAATAGGTCAGAGAAAACACGAAATACAACGTGATAATCAGTAAAAACAGCCTCTATCGAGCCATATTATGAGAGGATGAGGCTGTGTTTAATGTTTTTTTACCCTTTTTGTTTTGCAGTATCTGCCAGAAACACTATCTTTGCAGACAACCGACAATTTTTCCACACCTATCTTAATATAATAAATACAGCCAATACCATGTACAACAATTTCCGGAAACATCTTACTGAGGAGCTCGCCTCTATCAAGGAGGCTGGCCTGTATAAGACAGAACGTCTCATCTGCTCGCCACAGAGCGCTGAGATAACCGTTGCGGGAGGGACTGTCCTTAACTTCTGCGCCAACAACTACCTTGGCCTGGCCGACCATCCTGCCCTGATAGAGGCAGCCAAGAAAGCCATGGACGAGAGAGGATATGGCATGTCGTCCGTACGCTTCATATGCGGCACACAGGACAGACACAAAGACCTGGAGAGAGCCATCGCCGACTTCTTCGGCACGGAGGACACCATTCTCTACGCCGCGTGCTTCGATGCTAACGGCGGTGTGTTCGAGCCACTCCTGGGACCTGACGACGCTATCATATCCGACGCGCTGAACCATGCCTCGATAATTGACGGTGTGCGCCTGTGCAAGGCACAACGCTTCCGCTATGCCAACGCAGACATGGCAGACCTTGAGGAACAGCTGAAAGCCGCACAGAAATGCAGATTCCGCATCATAGTGACCGACGGCGTGTTCTCAATGGACGGCAATGTATGCCCACTCGACAGAATCTATCAGCTCGCTGAGAAATACGACGCTATGGTCATGGTCGACGAGTCCCACTCGGCAGGAGTAGTCGGGAAGACAGGAAGGGGAGTGACAGAACAGTTTGACCTCAGAGGGAAGATAGAGATTATAACAGGCACACTGGGCAAAGCTTTCGGCGGAGCAGTGGGAGGATTCACTACAGGAAAGAGGGAAATCATCGACATGCTGAGACAGAGGTCACGCCCATACCTCTTCTCCAACTCCCTCCCGCCTATGATTGTCGCCGCGGGGATAAGGATGTTCGAGATGATGAGCGAGACAAACGAGCTGCAGGACAAGCTTCACGCCAACACCGACTACTTCCGCGAGAAGATGCTGGAAGCTGGATTTGACATCAAGCCGACACAGTCAGCCATATGCGCTGTGATGCTCTACGACGCGAAGCTGTCGCAGGTGATGGCTGCAAGACTTCAGGAGGAGGGTATCTATGTGACGGGATTCTTCTACCCCGTAGTGCCGAAAGGACAGGCACGTATACGTGTGCAGATATCTGCCGCACACGAGCGGGAGCATCTCGACAAGTGTATCGGGGCTTTCAAGAAGATAGGCCGAGAGCTGGGTGTTATAAAGTAAATCCGAGTATTGGCAGGCCACGACTGGCAACTGACCCGTGGGACAAAAAAAACAGAAAACAGAGTAAAAAAGACATCGCCATGAAAGCATTAGTAAAGACAGAGCCTAAGAAAGGTATATGGATGAAGGATGTGCCGATTCCACAGACAGGTGTGAACGATGTCCTCATCAAGATACGCAAGACTGCAATATGCGGCACAGACCTCCATATATACAAATGGGACGAATGGAGCCAGAAGACTATCAGGACGCCTATGACAATAGGCCACGAGTATGTCGGGATAGTGGCTGAGGTGGGACCCGGAGTGCAGAACATAAAGGTGGGCGACCGTGTGACAGGAGAGGGACACATAGCATGCGGACACTGCCGCAACTGCCGGCGCGGGAAACTGCACATCTGCGAGAACAGCATAAGCGTCGGTGTGAACAGGGACGGGGCTTTCGCCGAGTATCTCTGCATACCTGAGCAGAATGTCGTGAAGCTCGACAACAGGATATCTGACGATATGGCTGCCATAATGGACCCTTTCGGCAACGCCACACACACGGCACTCGCCTTCCCCATGCTCGGGGAGGATGTGCTCATAACAGGTGCGGGGCTGATAGGCACAATGGCTACAGCGATAGCACGGTTCGCAGGAGCGAAGAATGTCATAGTGACCGACCTCAATGACTACAGGCTTGACATAGCACGCAAGATGGGTGCAACATATACCGTCAATGCCGCTAAGGGCGAGACAATAGAGGGAGCTATGAGAGAGCTGAAGATATCGGGATTCGACGTCGGACTCGAGATGTCGGGCTCACCAGTGGCATTCCGCGATATGGTGGCGCACATGTATAACGGCTCACACATAGCACAGCTTGGTATCCTGCCACCGACAACGACTGTCGACTGGAGCGAGATAATCTTCAAGGCCCTGACCATAAAGGGCATCTATGGCCGGCAGATGTGGGAGACATGGTATAAGATGGAGCAGATGCTGATATCGGGCCTCGACCTCTCTCCTGTCATAACACACCATTTCGCTATAGACGATTTCCAGAAAGGTTTCGATGTGATGGAGTCAGGACTCTGCGGCAAAGTCATTCTCGAATGGGAGTAGACAACGGGCAGAATTCAGACAAATGGCAAACGCTGGCAACAATGGACATGTAATCCATCGCTGCCAGCGTTCTCATTATCGATACATATATAACAGGGTGTGGGAAGCCTAATACCCTCCTGCAGGGCTACTTATGATTCCTGTTGGCTCTTTGCTTGCGGTACTTGGCTTTCTGCATCGCCGAGCCAGAGCCATGGGCCCCAGTGATATACTTCTTCTTCTTGGCCTTAGTCTTTATCTTGTCGTCCTGCTTCGGACGGTCACCACCGCGGCCAAACTTTATGCCGTTCTCCAGAATAAGGTCGAAATCGCTCATGGTTATAAACAATAATGATTAGTGATGGAAGAGTCTGACGCCTGTGAAAGCCATCGTGATGCCATACTTGTCGCATGTCTCGATGACATTGTCGTCACGCACAGAGCCACCTGCCTGGGCTATGAACTCCACTCCCGACTTATGGGCACGCTCAATATTATCGCCAAAGGGGAAGAACGCGTCAGAGCCAAGGGCGACACCGGTATTCTTCGCTATCCATGCCTTCTTCTCCTCACGTGTCAGAGGCTCTGGACGCTCAGAGAAGAACATCTGCCATGTCCCCTCGCGCAGGACATCATCATAATCGTCAGAGATATAGACGTCGATAGTGTTGTCACGGTCGGCACGGCGTATGCCCTCCTTCCATGGCAGATTCATCACCTTAGGACACTGGCGCAACCACCATATATCGGCCTTATTGCCAGCAAGGCGTGTGCAGTGGATACGGCTCTGCTGTCCCGCTCCGATGCCGATGGCCTGGCCATCCTTGACATAGCAGACAGAGTTTGACTGTGTGTACTTCAGAGTGATGAGCGCGATGATGAGGTCACGCTTTGCTGCCGCTGTGAATGTCTTTGACTGTGTAGGGATATTCTCGAAGAGAGCATCGTCAGCGAGGTTCACCTCATTGCGTCCCTGCTCGAATGTTATGCCGAAACACTGTTTTGTCTCTGTCGGTGCAGGACGGTACTCAGGGTCAATCTCTATGACATTGTATGTCCCCTTACGCTTCTCGCGCAGTATCTCAAGAGCCTCGGGAGTGAAGCCTGGAGCGATGACACCATCACTCACCTCACGCTTGATGATGAGGGCTGTCGCCTCATCACATGTGTCAGACAGGGCAATAAAGTCGCCATAGGAAGACATACGGTCGGCACCACGGGCTGCAGCATAGGCAGAGGCTATAGGCGAGAGAGGCACCTTGATGTCATCAACAAAGTAAACTTTCTTCAGTGTGTCTGAGAGTGGCAGGCCTACCGCAGCGCCGGCAGGGCTGACATGCTTGAAGCTCGCAGCGGCCGGAAGCCCTGTTGCTGCCTTCAGCTCCTTGACAAGCTGCCACGAGTTGAAAGCGTCGAGGAAATTGATGTATCCAGGACGACCGTTAAGGACCTTGATGGGCAACTCACTGCCGTCGCTCATGAAAATACGCGATGGCTTCTGGTTCGGATTACATCCGTACTTTAGCTGTAATTCGTTCATTATACTAAGTCTTATTTCTTTCCACCGTCTGCAGGCAACATCCATAATATTATGGTAACCCCTAATCAGGAGAATCGCCCCGACAGCATTTGATTATTTATTATGCTCGCTCTGTTCTATTTGGCCACAAAATTACAAAAAAAGTTTGATATTATTAGTTATTGTCAGATAAAAAGCATACCTTTGCAGCCAAAATATACATACAACTCAAGTTTCGCATGTCTGTGACATGCTGTCAGTGAAGAAGTTAACGAGTTGATTCTTTTCAGTTAACGAGTTGGCAAACCAGCGAGTTGGGGAGAGACATATAACACAGTATATGGACACGAAGAAGATGAGGAGCGTTTTCGCCAAGACGGGAATAAGCAGCAAAGCCACAGGGGAAAACAGCACGCCAAGCACAGCAACCGACAAAACCAGGCACAAGAGGAACATAAAGAATATAACCTTGCTACTGGCACGTGTGGAGCATAAACTGCAGAGACGCCTGGCAGAGAAGCCATCACGCGAGACTCTCGACAGGCTCGCACTCTTTGTCGGATTCCAAGACTGGGACAGCTTCTGCCAGGAAGTCTGCGACAGACCAGCAAACGGGGACAGCAACAAGGAGGAGGAAGGAAGAATGAACGGACGAGAACGAGACACACACAACAAAGGAGAACAATGATAGTCTGCATAGCCGAGAAACCCGCCGTGGCGCGTGAGATAGCCCATGTGATAGGAGCCACACGCACATGCCAGGGATACATAGAGGGCAACGGATACCAAGTGACATGGACTTTCGGACACTTGTGCACACTGAAAGAGCCAAACGACTATACAGACCAGTGGAAGCACTGGTCTTTGTCGGCATTGCCCATGGTGCCACAGAGATTCGGCATAAAACTCATTGAGGACGAGGGAATAAAGCGTCAGTTCAAAATCATAGAGCAGCTCATGCAGAATGCCGACGCTATCGTCAACTGTGGAGATGCCGGGCAAGAGGGTGAGCTGATACAGCGGTGGGTAATGCAGAAAGCAGGAGCGAGATGTCCAGTGAAGAGACTGTGGATAAGCTCCCTGACAGAGGATGCCATAAGAGAGGGATTCAACAACCTCAAGCCACAACAGGAGTATGAGTCGCTATATCTTGCAGGACTGTCACGCGCCATAGGTGACTGGCTGCTCGGCATGAACGCGACAAGGCTTTACACCCTGAAATACGGGCAGAACAAGCAAGTGCTGTCCATAGGACGAGTGCAGACCCCAACACTGGCACTCATAGTGAACAGGCAAAGGGAGATAGAGGACTTCGTGCCCAAGCAATCGTGGGTGCTCTCGACAATCTACAGGGACACAAAGTTCACAGCGATAGCACGCGATGAGGACGCCGAGGCAGAGGAGGCCGCCGAGATAGCCAAGGCAAAAGCAGAGGGGAAGACGATGAAATCAAAGGGTCCCATATTCAGGACTCTTGAGTTTGAGAAAGAAGCGGAGGGCACCGCCACTGTAGAGAGAATCAAGGACAACCCGATGACAATAACTGAGGTGGGGAAGAAGAAAGGCACAGAGACTCCTCCAAGACTGTACGACCTGACATCGCTGCAGGTGGAATGCAACAAGAAATTCTCTTATTCGGCCGATATGACGCTGAAGCTCATACAGTCATTGTACGAGAAGAAGTTCACCACATATCCACGCGTCGACACCACATATCTGTCTGACGACATATACCCCAAGTGTCCACAAACCCTTAACGGACTGTTCAAGACAACATTCGCGGGAGAAGCCCCCTACGCAGAGCTCATAAAACCCCTTGGAGGCAAACCGCTTAAGAAGAGCAAGAAGGTATTTGACTCGTCGAAAGTCACCGACCACCATGCCATAATCCCTACAGGCATCCCCCCCAAGGGACTGTCGGATATGGAACGTAATGTCTTCGACCTGGTTGCAAGGGCGTTCATAGCAGCATTCTATCCCGACTGCCGTTACGAGACGACAACTGTAGTAGGAGAAGTGAGAGGCGGGGAAGGGGAGACTGTGACATTCCGCACATCAGGCAAAGTGATAACCGACGAGGGGTGGAGAGTCGTGTTCAAGAAAGAGCACGCCACAGCAGCCGAGGAGCAGGCAATGGCCCAAGAGACAACCCTGCCCGTATTCCGCAAAGGGGAAACCGGCCCTCACACCCCAGCACTGACAGAACGATGGACTCAGCCGCCAAAGCCATACACCGAGGCGACACTGCTGAGAGCCATGGAGACAGCGGGACGGTTCGTGGACGATGAGACACTGAGGGCTGCCCTGAAAGAGAACGGGATAGGACGCCCATCGTCGAGAGCAGGAATCATAGAGACTCTCTTCAAACGGCACTACATACGCCGTGAGCGCAAGAATCTCATAGCTACACAGACAGGTCTGGAACTCATAGACATCATACACGAGGAACTGCTGAAATCATGTGAGCTGACAGGAATATGGGAGAAGAAACTCCGCGATATAGAACACCACAAATATGAGGCATCGCAATTCATCAGCGAGCTGAAGCAACAGGCAGCTGATATCGTCAGGCAAGTGATGACGGACAACACTAACCGCCGCATCACTATAACTGCCGGGGAAGACAAGAAACCAGCAAAAGCCAAGAGAACGTCCAAGACCGGGAGAGCTACTAAGGCTGCGGGAAAAGCTGCCGCCACAGAGACAAAGGCTGCGGAAAAAGCTGCCACTACAGAAACTAAGGCTGTGGGGAAAGCTGCCGCCACAGAGACAAAGGCAGGGGGACAGGTGGCCGCCAAGGTGAAGGTTGGCGACAAATGTCCTCTCTGTGGGAAAGGGACAGTAATACGCGGACGCACAGCATTAGGATGCTCACGGTGGAATGAGGGATGCACATTCAGGCTGCCACTGCCTGAAGAGTAGGAGCAAAGACACGCCCTCCGATTCACAATAAAGCCAATAGGTTTGCACAGCCATTGACTATACAGAAGAATCATATACACGCCCACTTAATAATTTAATATTACTATGAACAAAAGAAGACTGACAACCACAACACTTATCATGGCCTGCGCCCTGAACATATCAGCCACCGGAATCCCCACAACCGGGGGGAAGGAGAAAGCCGACGAAGGAAAGGCTGTGGCGCAGACTGAGTACAAAGTGCCCGTAGCCGGAGCTCACGAGGCAATGATGCAAGGACGGTTCTCCCCGACATGGGAGTCACTGAAAGGCTATGAGACGCCTGAATGGTTCCGCAACGCGAAGTTCGGGATATGGGCACACTGGGGGCCACAATGTGTCGAAGGCTCAGGCGACTGGATGGCACGCGAGATGTATATCGAGGGCTCAAAGGCATGGAAACACCACCGTGAGCACTACGGCCACCAGGCAGAAGTGGGATTCAAGGATATCCTGCCTCTCTTCAAAGCCGAAAACTGGGACCCCGACAAGCTCGTGGCATACTACAAGAGCATAGGCGCACAATACTTCTTCGCCCTCGGCAACCACCACGACAACTTCGACCTGTGGGACAGCAAATACCAGCCATGGAACTCAATGAACATCGGTCCGCACAAAGACATCCTGAGGGGATGGGCCGACGCCGCACGGCGCCACGGACTGAGATTCGGTGTCAGTCTCCATGCCGACCATGCCTGGACATGGTATGAGCCATCACGCAGATACGACCTCAAGGGCGACCGTATCGGAGAACCCTATGACGGACATCTGACAAAGGCTGACGGCAAGGGAAAATGGTGGGAGGGATATGACCCACAAGACCTGTACCGGCAGAACCATCCCCTCAGCAAGGGAAGCTGGTCGAACGACATATGCGGCTCGCAGTGGGGATGGGGCAACGGAGCCGCCACACCAAGCCAGGAGTTTGTCAACAACTTCTACGACCGCACACTTGATGTCATCAACCGCTACAACCCAGACCTCCTGTACTTTGATGTCACCGTGTTGCCATTCTATCCGCTGAGCGATGCCGGACTGAAAATAGCCACACACTTCTATAACCACAACATAGCCACACACAAGGGGAAGCTGGAGGCTGTACTTTTCGGGAAGATTCTCGACGAGGAGCAGCGGAAAGCCATGGTATGGGACGTGGAGCGCGGCGCCCCTAACGAGAAAGTCGCCCATCCATGGCAGTCATGCTCATGCATCGGCGGATGGCACTATAACACAAGTATCTACGAGCGCGACAGATACAAATCGGCGAAGACCGTCGTGGCTCTCCTTGCCGATATCGTCAGCAAGAACGGCAATCTCCTGCTCAGTGTGCCTCTACGCGCCGACGGCACATACGATGAGAAAGAGAAAGCCATACTCGACGAGTTCGGTGCATGGATGAGAACGAACAGCGAGGCCATCTACGACACACGCCCATGGGAGATATTCGGAGAAGGGCCTATAGCCTCATCGTCGATAAAGATTAACGCGCAGGGATTCAACGAAGGCGAATATGCCAAAGCCACAGCGGAGGAGATACGCTTCACGCAGAAAGGACGCCACATATACGCCATAGCCTTAGGGTGGCCTGAGAGCAATAAGGTAACTATCAAGTCGCTCGCCAAAGGGTCAGCATATCATAAGGGCAGCATACGCAGCGTCGAGCTCCTCGGATATGGGAAGCTAAAGGCACACCAGGACAGCGAGGGGCTCACCGTCTGCCTGCCACAGAAAAAAGCTGGCGCCATAGCCCCTGTACTGAAAATCAAGAGATAGGGCATTTTTGGGAAAGTCAGCCCACACAGGTAGCCATTGGCTTTGGCAAGGGCTACGGGCAGGCGAGCATAGCGCTCCTTGGAAATATCACTTAGTGAAACAAAAATCATGCAATAAGGCCAGTAGAGGCGACATACCTCTGCTGGCCTTATATCGTCTCTGACAGCCAGAGAGGGGAGCGGCGCGAAACAGAGGGCATGAACTCCGTCTCGCTTCTTCTCATATAAGCCTGAGACCACAGCATATTCACAAACAACGCCTCAACATATTTACAAAACAAGCGTAACAGTTAAATATTTTGACATATGTTTACGAACACCCCCTGTCAACCCTCGATTCTGCTATCAAACCTTAACAAAATGTAAGAACGGAGAAGTTTTCATCAAAAAACTTTGTTTCTTTCATATTTATTGTTTACCTTTGCATGCATACAAGACAAAGTTATTGGCTACAAGCCACATACAAGCATTCAACAACCTAATAACCAATATAATAATCTCATAAAAACTATGGAAGTACAGAAAATCTTGTTTGACCTGGAGAAAAAGCATCCAGGAGAGAAGGAATACCTACAGGCAGTGCGTGAGGTGCTGCTCTCTATCGAGGATGTGTACAACAAGCATCCGGAGTTTGAGAAGGCGAAGCTCATTGAGCGCCTTGTAGAGCCAGAGCGTATAATAACGTTCCGTGTGCCATGGGTAGATGACAAGGGCGAGGTGCAGGTGAACATCGGCTACCGTGTACAGTTCAACTCTGCGATAGGCCCATACAAGGGAGGTCTTCGTTTCCACCCTTCTGTCAATCTCTCCATACTTAAGTTCCTTGGTTTCGAGCAGACATTCAAGAATGCCCTTACAACACTCCCGATGGGTGGCGGCAAGGGTGGCTCAGACTTCTCTATCCGCGGTAAGAGCGACAATGAGGTTATGCGCTTCTGCCAGGCATTCATGACAGAGCTTGTGAAGAACATAGGCCCTGACGAGGATGTGCCAGCAGGCGATATCGGTGTGGGAGCAAGGGAGATAGGTTATCTCTTCGGCATGTACAAGAAGCTGACCCACCGCTTCGAGGGTGTGCTGACAGGCAAGGGCCTTGAGTGGGGCGGTTCACGCATACGTCCAGAGGCAACAGGATTCGGCGCACTGTACTTCACCAACCAGATGCTTAAGACACATGGTCTCGACATCAAGGGCAAGACTGTGGCCATATCAGGATTCGGCAATGTGGCATGGGGAGCAGCAACCAAGGCTACAGAGCTTGGAGCCAAGGTTGTCACTATAAGCGGTCCGGACGGATACATATATGACCCAGAGGGAATATCGGGCGAGAAGATAGACTATATGCTTGAGCTCCGCGCCTCAGGCAATGACATCTGCCAGCCATACGCCGACGAGTTCCCTGGCTCTACATTCATCCCAGGCAAGAAGCCATGGGAGGTGAAGGTGGACATCGCCCTGCCATGCGCCACACAGAACGAGCTGAATGGCGATGACGCACGTATGCTTGTCGAGAATGGTGTGCAGTGTGTCGCAGAGGTGTCAAACATGGGATGTACGGCAGAGGCTGCCGAGTTCTTTGTAGCACAGCATACGCTCTATGCTCCTGGCAAGGCTGTGAACGCGGGAGGCGTGGCGACATCAGGACTCGAGATGACTCAGAACTCGATGCGTCTCGGATGGTCAGAGAAAGAAGTGGACGAGAAGCTCCACTACATCATGTCGTCCATACACGACGCATGCGTGGAATACGGAAAACAGGCTGACGGATACATCGACTATGTCAAGGGCGCTAACATAGCTGGCTTCATGAAGGTTGCCAAGGCTATGATGGCACAGGGCATTGTATGATGCCACAGGCATTTGTATGATGGCACAGGCATTTGCATGATGCCTCATCCCACCAGAAGAAACAAGCTGCAAGCAAGCTGGCTGACATAAAAATAATGACATAACAGGCAGACCCTGCTGGGAGCCCTCTCCCAGCAGAGCCTGCCATAAACTGTTGAATAATGAAGGATGATGATTTAAGAGCGACGACAAGACTTTCTATCTACCATGACCGGAACAGATATATCAGATACCTGTTTCTCCTGTTGTTTACCCTTTTCTCATCGTTCTTCATCCATCGGGCCGAAGCACAGCAGCGTGGTAAAGCCACTTTCTATTCAAAACGCGCCACAGGAACAAGGACAAGCGACGGGTCAAGGCTGCACCATGACAGTCTCACATGCGCCCACCGCACTCATCCATTCGGGACGAGGCTCAAAGTGACAAACATGAAGAACGGGAAGAGTGTCATAGTGAGAGTCAACGACCGTGGCCCATACAGCCGTGGAAGGATTATCGACTTGTCATACCGTGCCGCACAAGAGCTGGAGATGGTAAGTAGCGGTGTCGCTATGGTCGAGATAGAGGTTGTCAACGACAACACGCCACCGATGGTCTTGAAGAGGGAAAGTTTTGTCCCTATAGAGTTTGATATCGTAGACTCAGATATAAGCACTGACCCCACCCATCCTGACTGGCTGCCACAGAGCCAGCCGTCGCCGAAAGACTCTGGGCATGGCTCTGGCACGACCCAGAAGGGGAAGAGCAGCCCTATGACTGGGCACGCCACGGTAGGGACAACAGCTGAGAGAGCGAATGCTGCCAGTGGAACACATCAGAGCGGGAAGAGGACGGCTAACGCAAGCCGGAGCCCCAAAGCGAGATAACCATGCCGACAAAAAAGTAAGTGGGGAGCTACAACCACATATGCTCACATCACGGAGAATCCGCACAGGGAGATGCCATATGACGACATCGCCCCTGTGCGGATTCTTCGTTTTTTATGTCATGTCCCCCCGGCTGCAATGCATGGGAAGTCAGGATTGCAGCCCTGCTTGCATGACAGCATGAGGACATCTCTCTGAATGTAAAGCCCTGCGTGCATGACAGCATGATGGGACATCTCTCTGAATGGGGATGGCAGCGCAGCAGCGGGCTACTGGCATCGCGCGACAGCCTCCCGGGGCAGAGGGGTAATAGCTGTATGCAATCACTTTAGCGGCTCGCTCTCAATCTTCTCTATGCCTCCGTTATATGGATTCAGATTGAGACGCGTCATGACCTTCTTGGAGAAGAGCGGCTCGTTGAGATTCTCCACGTCGCCATACTGTGAGGCAGAGAACTCGACAGATTTCAGGACGCTGTTTTTTCCGTCAGTCAGCGTCACGCGCACCTTTCCCGGCAGTACCACCCATATGCCAGTCTCATCCTTCTGCTTCTTGCCAGCCTCATTGATTCTCTCGGGCATGCTGTGAAGGTCATCGACTGTTATCAGGTAAGGGTCTCCGGCGAGGTCATCGCTCGCGAGGAGGCCATAGTATCTTGAGAAACGGAAGAGGGGCTCGTCCTTGACATCACCCTCAGGGATATACCTTACTGTAGCCACAAGCGTGTCGGTCACAGTGACGCCCTCGAACATCTGCCTTATGGCAGTCTCCTGGGTCTCCAGGTTCTGTAGCATGATTCTCAGCTGCTCCCCATCCTTAGGCATATAGTCAGCCTGTCCGCGTGTCAGCTCGTTGCGGCTCTCGCGGATATCGTATATCTCCTTAGCGCATAGCTCTGCCATCTTCATCTTGCTGCCCACGCTGAGAATCTCCTGTGAGAGATATTTATAGGGGTCGAGCGGCCTTTGTCTTGGCGCTGGGGCGAATGGCACTGTCCCTGTCCTTTGTGCCGGCTCGGCGTTGACGGCGAGGAGGATATTGTCGTCAGAGAGTGCCAGGCGCTGTATGTTATGCTTCTGGTCTATATGGGCTGTGAAGACCTTTGTCGTGTCGGGTACTGGGACGGGGGCCATGTCAATGCTGAGAATACGGTATTGCTCCGTCTTCTCCTGCCCTGCGCTCTTCTTCAGGAAGCGCTGCGAATAGAGGGCGAGATCGCCAGGCGTATATACGCTCTTCTCTATGAAAACAGTGGTCTCTATGGCCGTTTTCGGCAGATGGTATGTCGCGTCCTGTGCTGTGGCACTGCTGAATGGTGCCATCAATAGTAAAAGAAAAAGTTTATTCATCTTGGTTATGTGGATATGCATAAATATGTTTTATAGGTAGGTTCCTTATGATTGTCTTCATCAAATGCCTGAGGTATTCCGGCCTGTATGGTTGGATTGAGACAGAAACGGCTTAAGCACAATTGGCATGACGGAGTGAGCAGGCTCAGTACAACACGCTGTGTCCCAGAATGTTAGCCATACCGTCACAAAAGATACTCAATAAGCGGCTCATTAATACTGTATCAGCGGCCGATTGGTACTGAATGAGCGGCCGATTGGCACTGAATGGGAAACACCTGTGATATCCCCCATAAATACTGTTGCCTTCATGGGGTGTTTTCTAGCAGGAAGATTGTCTTGCCTGGAGGTGAATGTCCGTTACTCCACCCCGCACTTCCTGAATGCCTCGGGGATAGCCTCGATTATGTCTGTCGCCATGAGGCTCTCACGTCCCATGCGTGTTGCGGCTATATCTCCTGCCATTCCATGCAGATACATACCCACCACAGCGGCTGCGGGAACGCTGTATCCCCGTGAGACGAGAGCCGCGACAAGACCTGTCAGGACATCGCCCGAGCCGGCTGTCGCCATCCCTCCATTGCCTGTAGAGTTGAGCAGTACGGAGCCGTCAGGCTGGCACAATGCGGTATGATGGCCTTTCAGCATGACGTATGCCTGCATGCGCTGTGCCATCTCCCGGGCCTTGGCGAGGCGGTCATAGTCGCCGATGCCGGCGCTCCCGTCCACCCTGTCGAATTCCTTAGGATGTGGTGTGAGGAGTGTGCCCTGCGGAATCTGCTGCAGCCATGACTTGTGTGTGCCGAGTATGTTCAATGCGTCGGCGTCAAGGATGAGAGGCTTGCGTGTCCGCTTTATCTGCGATATCAGCGCTGCCGCTGTCGTGTCGCGCTGTCCGAGTCCCGGCCCTATGGCAACAGCGTCATAGGCCTCATCATCGACAGACTCAGAGAAGCACAGCTCGTTTGTGTCAATATGTACTATCGCCTCTGGGACAGATATCTGCATTATGTCATAGTTGCGCTGTGGGATGTGGGCTGTCACCTTCCCCGCTCCGCCACGGAGGCATGCCCGGGCAGCGAGAGTCGCCGCGCCTGCCATGCCATAGCATCCGGCAATTATCAGCGCATGTCCCATGGTGCCCTTATGTGCGAAATCGCTGCGTGCCCTGAGCAGCGAGACAACATTGTCATGCTCAAGGAGTGATATATGCGTCTTCGTCTCAGCCTGCCACTCCTCAGAGAGCCCGATATCAAGCACCGTAACCTCTCCGAGATACTGCTGGCAGTCAGCAAGATACATACACAGCTTCTTCGTCTGCAGCGTCAGGGTGAGGTCGGCACGCACGATATTCGTGATGATATTATACGAGTTGTCCTCTGACATCAGTCCAGAAGGCAGGTCAATGCTTATGACCATGCTTCTTGAGCTGTTCATATATCTCACGAGAGAGGCGAACCCTCCACCGAGAGGCTTGTTGAGCCCTGAGCCGAAGAGGGCGTCTATGACGATTGTCTCTGGTGAGAGCTCAGGCGGGTCAAACTCATCCTTCACCTCAACGAAGCGCTTTATGCTGCGAGAGTCACGCAGACGTGCGCGGTTGGTCTGGCATTCCTCGCTCAGCCGTCCGGTAACATTGAAGAGATAGGCCGAGACGTTATAGCCTGCATCCGAGAGAAGGCGCGCGACAGCAAGGCCATCACCACCATTGTTGCCTGGTCCCGCAAAGACAACGAGAGGCGACGACGAGTCTATCCGGGACATTATCTCTGAGGTGAGAGCATGTGCGGCGCGCTCCATAAGGTCGATAGACGCAATAGGCTCGTGCTCTATGGTGTATGCGTCAAGGTCATGTATCTGCTTGCTTGTAAATATCTTCATCGTCTTGCTTCTTTCTTCATATAGATTAGTCTGCACCATTCCAGAGGCATCGGGCAGGCTGTCTGCTCACTGCCCGCCCCGCTGAATACAGCTGGTGTCTGAATGGCTCCCAATGCCTGCATGGAGAATATGCCAGAATGCCATAATGAGGGAATGAGGGTGCCGGCAAGGTGCTGGTGACAGCACATGGCATATTATCAGCATGCTGTCCGTCTACAGCTCATAATGGGAACATATGAGCCGTAGAATGTGTAAAATCATTGTCAGACAGTGCAAAAATACAAAATTTATGTCAACGACACACTATAGTATGCTGATTTTTTATTAATTTTGTAGCAAATTTAGAAATTTCAGAAGAAATGAAAGAGATTACTCTTGATGACAAGACATTCCGCCTGACCATGCCTGAGGCAGAGATTCTCGGCCACATCCAGGCTATAGCAAGACGCATAAACGAGGACTACAAAGGCCGCAGGCCGCTGTTCCTCTCTGTCCTTAATGGCTCGTTCATGTTCACCTCCGACCTCATGAAGGAGATTGACCTTGAGTGTGAGGTGAGTTTCGTCAAGCTCGCGTCATATGAGGGCACCATGTCAACAGGCCATGTCCACGAGGTGATAGGCATCAACGAGAATCTCTGCGGACGTGACATTATCATCGTTGAGGACATAGTAGAGTCAGGCAAGACAATGCACCAGATGCTTGACTCGCTCGCCAACCGCCACCCAGCATCGGTGAGGATATGCACACTATTCTTCAAGCCAAGTAAGATGACAGAGGACATAAAGGTTGAATACCCCGCCCTCGTCATCCCTGATGACTTCATCGTGGGATATGGCCTCGACTACAACCAGCTGGGGCGCAATCTGCGCGACATATACACCATAGTGGAATAACATCAAGAACAAAGCCATAAGCTATGAACACACATGCAACACAGCACATGGTATAAAAAGAAATAAGGTAAAAAGGAAAAGAAAAGAAAATGAAGAACATCGTCATTTTTGGTGCCCCAGGCTCAGGCAAGGGCACACAGAGCGACAAGATTATCGCTGAATTCGGAGTAGAGCACATATCGACTGGCGACGTGCTGCGTGCCGAGATAAAGGGCGGCACAGAGCTGGGACAGACAGCCGCAAGATACATAAACGACGGCAAACTTGTACCTGACTCACTGATAATTGACATCCTCGCATCAGTACTCGACAGCAAGGGGAAGGACATAAACGGTGTCATATTCGACGGATTCCCACGCACGATAGCACAGGCGGAGGCTCTCGACAAGATGCTTGCCGAGCGCGGAGAGAAGGTTGATGTCGTTATCGGCCTTGAAGTCGACGACGAGGAGCTGATAAAGCGTATCATAGCACGCGGCAAGACAAGCGGACGTGCTGACGACAACGAGGAGACTGCGAAGAAGCGTCTCGACACATACTACGGACAGACACTCCCGCTGAAGGACTTCTATCTTGCACAAGGCAAATACGCCAAGATACAAGGTGTGGGAGCAATCGACGCTATCTACGCGAACATATCAGAGGCGATAAAGAACTGCTGAAAGCGCATTACAGGGACGGCAGGGTAGCCGGCAGATGACACCTCGGCATAGACGCAACAGGCCACACTGACGGGGCCGCCATCAACACCTACAGGCAGCCCTGCCATCCTACAGCATATACACAGCAAGGGCCAGACCACACTGAGACGCCCCGCGCCCCCAACAGTCTGGTCACAACAATAATCCTTGCGGGGTTATAGAGCAGACGCGCCCTCACAGAACACGCAGAGGGAACATCCCTATAACACGCTCATTCAACTCACCTAAACATTCATAACATTGGAATCAAACTTCGTCGACTACGTCAAGATTAAGTGCCGCTCGGGCAAGGGTGGCCGTGGCTCTATGCATCTACGCCATGTGAAATACAACCCCAACGGAGGTCCTGACGGAGGCGACGGGGGAAATGGCGGCAGCATAATACTAAGAGGAAGCCACAACTACTGGACCCTGCTCCACCTGAAGTACCAGCGCCACTTCTTCGCTGAGCACGGTGGCAATGGCGGACGCGACAAATGTCACGGCACCAACGGCAAGAACATATACATCGACGTGCCGTGCGGGACAGTGGTATATAACGCCGAGACGGGCAAGTATATATGCGATGTCACATACGACAAGCAGGAGGTCGTCCTGCTGAAAGGCGGCCGTGGAGGCCTCGGGAACTTCCAGTTCCGCAGCGCGACAAACCAGGCACCGCGATACGCACAGCCCGGCGAGCCCATGCAGGAGATGACAGTCATCATGGAGCTGAAGCTCCTGGCAGATGTAGGCCTTGTCGGTCTGCCTAACGCAGGCAAGTCAACACTCCTCAGCGCTGTATCATCGGCCCGCCCGAAGATAGCCAACTATCCATTCACGACACTCGAGCCCTCACTCGGTATAGTATCATACCATGACCACCAGTCGTTTGTCATGGCCGATATACCAGGCATCATAGAGGGTGCGTCAGAGGGGAAGGGTCTCGGACTGAGATTCCTGCGGCATATAGAGCGCAACTCACTGCTGCTATTCATGATTCCCGGAGACACAGAGGATATAAAGGCTGAATACGAGCTGCTGCTGAGAGAGCTGAAGAATTTCAACCCGGAGATGCTCGACAAGCACCGTGTCCTTGCTGTGACAAAATGCGATCTCCTTGACGATGAGCTATGCGACATGCTCCGGGAGACAACACCCGATGATCTCCCCGTAGTCTTCATATCGAGCGTGACAGGACAAGGCATCGACGAGCTGAAGGATATCCTGTGGCGCGAGCTTAACTCAGAGAGCAACAAGCTGCTCAACATCACCAAGGACGACACCCTTGTCCACCGCGACAAGGACATGTCACGCTTCAATGCCGAGATGGAGGCTGAGGGCGAGGACGATGTCATCTTCTATGAGAACGACGAGGAGGAAGGCGACGACATAGAGGAGCTTGAGGACTACGAAATAGAGGATATCGAATGACAGACGGAATAATCACATCTTGTCTCGGAACGAATGACGGACACACCGCGACAGCATTCACGACGATGAGAGATGTCGGACGCTCGCCAGACTTATTATGTCCGGCATTAGGAGTCAGCACAAAGAGATTCGCAAGGCCACACCAGGTACACTCTACCGTGGTAAGGCAAATAGCTGAAGAGTTCTTCTCACTCACTGAAGAGACACGCACGATGCTTCTTGACGGTGTCGATGCCGTGATTTATGATGTGCGTAACGCCTGCATAGGCATATCTACAGCCGATTGCATCCCTGTCCTCTGCTACGACACTGAGCACCATTGCGCTGCCGCTATACATGCAGGATGGCGGGGAACCGTCGCACGCATAGTGACGAAGGCGGTGGAAATGATGCAGGAGACATACCATACCGACCCATCAAAGCTTACATGCATCATAGGCCCAGGGATAGAAGCCGCATCATTCGAGGTAGGCGATGAGGTGTACGAGGCATTCAAGGAGGCTGGATTCCCTATGGAGGAGATGGCAAAGCGGATGCCTGCAAAGGGTGCAAGAAACAGCGGGAAGGAGTGGAAATGGCATCTCGACATTAAGCTATGCAACAAGATGCAGCTCATATCGCTTGGTGTCAAGGAGCAAAACATCACAGTGTCAGACATCGACACGATGACAGACAGCAGATTCTTCAGCGCACGCCGTGACGGGAACACAACAGGACGCATGCTATCAGGCATAATACTCTGATGAGCCTCACGCTGTCTTTCAGGAAATGGGAAGCCCCCATGCCCAGCAAAAACCGATGGACAACGCCTCCCCAAGAGACTCATCATCATCCACCGTCCCGGCTTACAGGCCCGTCCCGTCACATTAACCTTATATCCAAAGCAAAAGGAAAACAACCATTTTATATATGTCTATCAGAAACCTAATATCATTACTACTCATATCCATCACCATATCATCATACGGCCAGACACAGCAGTTCAGCCAGCGGGAGCAGCAGTCAATAAGCACTGAGACTCCCGGACTCTTCGACCGTTCAAACGCATTCACCGTCGATTTCGGCCAGATGCGCCAGTCAGAATACTCTTTCCCCCTGCCTGTAGGCAAGATATCGGGCATAAGGAAGAACAACAATGTGACCATAACCACTACCGAGGGCGATGCCGTCAAGTCAATGTTTGGCGGCACAGTGCGCATGTCACGCCAGCTGGACCAGTGGGGCAATACCATTGTCATACGCCATGACAACGGCCTGGAGACAGTCTATGGCAATAACGCCCAGAACCTTGTGAAAGTCGGCGAGAGGGTCAAGGCAGGGCAGACAATAGCCATCGTCGGCACACGCGACGGCAAGACATACTGTGAGTTTGCAGTCATGGTCAACGGAGCGAGATTCAATCCGGAGACACTAATAGAGCTCAACAGCCATCGTCTGCGGAGCCAGACTCTTCTGTTCAAGAAGCATGAGCAGGGTGTGAAGATAACTGTCATGACCGAGGAGAAGGAACAGACAGTGAAGAACAACAAAAGACAGAAACAGCTCGGCAATATGTCTGAGCGCCAGAACACACAGATAAAGACCAACGAGACAGCCAACGAGAAATACAAGAAGAACTCTGAGCACATGGCACAGGCACACGATGACCTCGCATTCTTCGACATAGACGAGTATCAGGCCATACAGTTCGAGAAGAAAGTGCTGACCCCCTACGACCTCGGAAATGAGTTCACTATCGACTTCAAGCGCTACAAGGACACAGAATGGTGTTACCCCATGAAGGACAGCCGTGTCATAAGCCCCTTCGGTGGGCGCCGGCGCCATGCAGGTACAGACATAAAGAGCAAGGCCGGAGAGCCCATCTTCGCAGCCTTTGATGGAGAAGTGATACTATCAGGCCAGCATTATGGCTATGGACTTTGTATCGTCATACGCCACGCCAACGGCTTGGAGACTCTCTACAGCCATCAGTCGAAGAACATGGTCAAGGTCGGCGACTGGGTAAAGGCAGGACAGCAGATAGGCATTGTCGGGCGAAGCGGACGCGCCACGACCGAGCACTGCCACTTCGAGGTGAGATGTAACGGGCGTCCATTTGACTCATCCAAGATTTTCGACCATGCCAACAACACCATCCGAAGGGAGACATTGATATTCAAGAAGACAGGACGCACCACGACAATATCATCTGTAAAATAACGGCACGGGCAGCAGTCTTCAGCCGACACCATAATCTGAGAAAACAATCAAAACCCTTTAGACATGAACAAGACATTAACCATGACAGCATTCATCGCAGCAATGGCCATGGCAGGATGCAAGACAGCAGAGAATGCCGGACAGGCGGCAACAGCCAATGAGTCTGCCCACAAGAACACATTGCTGGCAAAGAGCGAGAACAAACACGGTATAGAATCGTTTGACAAACTCACTAACGACGACTACCGTGAGGCCATCATTGAAGGCATGAAGAAGCAGGCAGAGCGTATCCGTGAGATTGCTGAGAACAATGAGGCCCCGACATTCAAGAACACTATTGCCGCTCTCGACCGCAGCGGCGACGAGCTGACACGCGCTGAGAGCACATTCGGCCCACTCACAAGCAGCAACTCGACAGCAGAGAACCGTGCGCTCGACAAAGAGCTTTCGCCACTCCTCTCGGCACACAGCGATGACATATACATGAACCAGAAACTCTTCGAGAGGGTCAAGAAAGTCTACGACGAGGCAGACTCCACGACGCTCAACAAGGAAGAGATGAAGGTCCTGAAGAATATATACAAGCGCTTTGAGCGCAATGGTGCCAACCTCTCTGACGCTGACAAGGAGAAGCTCCGCAAGCTTAACCTTGAGATATCCGACCTACAGCTCCAGTTCTCACAGAACCTTCTCCATGAGACGAACAACACCTATGTCACAGTCGACCGCATAGAAGACCTTGATGGTCTGTCACAGTCAGACATAGAGCGCGCCTCTGCCATGGCAGCAGCACAGGGCCAGCCAGGCAAATGGATGTTCAATATGCAGCGTGCATCATGCAACCCGGTCCTGCAATACTGTAAGAACCGCGAGCTTCGCCGCAAGGTTTACCTTGCATACTGCAACCGTGGCGACCAACCTAATGAGTATAACAGCAAGGAGATATGCGCCAAGCTTGTAAGGCTTCGTCTGGAGCGTGCCAAGCTCATGGGCTTCAAGACCCCAGCCGACCAGATTCTTGACACACGTATGGCCAAGACACCAAAGGCTGTCTACGACCTCCTCGACCAGATATGGACACCTGCTGTGGCAAAGGCTAACGAGGAGCTTGCCGATATCCGCATGGAGATGAAGAAGGACGGACTTGACTGTGAGCCTGAGGGATGGGACTACCGTTTCTATCTTGAGCGCGCACGCAAGGCGAAGTTCAACTTCGATGAGAGCAAGCTATCTGAGTATCTTGAGATTAACAATGTGCTCAAAGGCATATTCTACTGCGCAAACAAGCTCTACGGCCTCAGTTTCAAGGAGATTACAAAAGAGGTGCCGGCTTATGAGGAGACAGCACAGGCATGGGAGGTAAATGACCGTGACGGCAAGCTTCTCGCCATATTCTACAGCGACTATATGCCGCGCGACGGCAAGCGTGCCGGCGCATGGTGCACATCATTCCGCGGACAGCGCTATGACGACGGGAAGCGTGTGGAGCCAGTTGTTGTCAATGTATGCAGCATGACACCTCCGAGCGCAGAGCGTCCAGCACTCCAGACGATAGACAATGTCAACACCATGTTCCATGAGTTCGGCCATGCCCTGCACAGCTTCATGCGCGATGTCCACTACTCTTCTGTTTCGTCAGTAGAGCGCGACTTCGTCGAGTTGCCTTCTCAGATAAACGAGCACTGGGCCTTCGAGCCTGAGGTCCTCGCTGTATACGCCAAGCACTACAAGACAGGCGAGCCGCTCCCGAAAGACCTTCTCGACAAGTATCTCGCATGCAGCAAGTATGGCCAGGGCTTTGCCACAGTGGAGTATCTTGCAGCGTCATACTCAGACATGGATCTCCATGTGCTCACCGAGGTGCCTGCCGATCTTGACGTGATGAAGTTTGAGGAGGAGAAGCTCCGTGAGCGTGGCATACCACGCCAGATACAGCCACGCTACCGTATCACGAACTTCTCTCACACAATGGGAGGCGGCTACACAGCAGGCTATTACAGCTACATATGGGCTGAGGTGCTCGACGCTGACGGTTTCGAGGCATTCAAGGAGACAGGAGACATCTTCAACCAGGATGTAGCCGAGCGTTTCCGCAAGTATGTCCTCACTCCTGGAGGCATCGATGACGGCATGACAATGTACCGCAACTTCCGTGGCTCAGACCCAAAGATTGACCCTCTGCTGAAGAACCGCGGCCTGAAATGACATCCGGAAGACCATAACCGCATGATTAATAATTAGAAACATAGCCACCACAGGGACATCTGCCGCTGCATGATGTCCCTGTCTGCTTATTCGCCCAAAGCTGTGTCATGATATATGCCGCATAGTCATCATCACAATTCCGGTACTGACGTCATTCAGCCTGATGCCCATAAGCAGGATGGGAATGTAACTCTCCAGCACCAGCATAATATATAAAAACCTATAAACGGAGCCCGCAAAAGGGCTTTATCTCAATTATTATTAGTAACTTTGCAGGCACAAGAGGGTAGCGTGCAAGATTGATTCACATGCATATCCAGCATTGCTATCCGGCACAATCATCATCTCACAGTTCCTGCCCCACTGCCTGTCAGGAATGTTTTACCAATAACTCAAAGACATGTCAACAGAACCCAGTCGTCCGTCACTCACGGAGAAACGCTATCTTGTTCCGTTTATCCTCATCACGTCGCTATTCTTCCTTTGGGGATTCGCACGAGCCATTCTCGATATTCTGAACAAGCATTTCCAGAACGCCCTTGATATCACGATAACGCAGTCGTCACTGATACAGGTGATGACATACCTCGGATACTTCCTCATGGCCATCCCCGCAGGCCTGTATATCAACCGCCGTGGCTACCGCAGCGGTGTTGTATTCGGGCTTCTGCTCTTCGGCATTGGAGCGCTGCTGTTTATCCCCGGCGCTTCGATAGGCACATTTGAGGCATTCCTCGCCCCACTGTTCATCATTGGCTGCGGACTTGTATTCCTTGAGACAGCTGCCAATCCATACGCCACAGAGTTAGGCGACAGGGCGACAGCGTCAAGCCGTCTGAATCTCTCTCAGTCGTTCAATGGCCTCGGCAGCCTCTTTGCCACATACGCTGTGGGCCAGTATCTCTTCAGCGGCGAGGCCACTTCAGACGATGTTCAGGTGCCATACACCATACTCGGCATTCTTGTGCTTGCCATAGCAGTTGTCTTCTCGCGGGTCAATCTCCCAGAGATAAAGCACGACATTGACGATGGTAGCGGAAGCCATGAGGGCGAGTGGAGGATATTCCAGCTCTTCCGTTATCATCCCATGTTTATCCTCGGTCTCTTCTCTCTCCTTGCCTATGAGGTGGCAGAGATATCCATAAACAGTTATTTCATTAACTTCGTCACAGCCCAAGGATGGATGGGCGACAAGACAGCATCAGTTGTACTCACCGTGGCGCTGGCATTCTTCATGATAGGACGTTTCGTCGGCAGCTGGATAATGCGCCATGTCAGTGCGGAGAAAGTGCTCACAGCGTGTGCGGCAGGCAGTGTCATCTCCATGGTCCTGGTGCTTGCTGACTGCGGCTCTCTCTCCATGTACGCCCTCATCGCCAACTATCTCTTCGAGGCCATAATGTTCCCCACAATATTCTCGCTGTCACTACGTGGCCTTGCCGACCTCACGAAGAGTGCCTCGTCGCTCCTCATGATGACCCCTATAGGCGGCTGTGGATTCCTCCTCATGGGCATGATAGCCGACGCCTCTAATATGGTATTGCCGTTCATCATACCACTTGTGGGATACTCTATCGTGCTCGTCTTCGCCATCGGAGTCCTTAGGAAGAGAGGCTGAGACAGAATCACGGATGACCGTAAAACATACCTGCACGCGACGGCCTGAGCCCCCTATGGCATCCACAAATGCTCCAGCCCAGGCAATACACAGAGCGACAGAATGACAACAGAATCATAACCCAACCACCAACAAACCACTATAACTCATGAAGAAAATACTGCTACTCGGCTCAGGAGAACTGGGCAAAGAATTCGTTATTGCCGCTAAGCGCAAAGGCGTCTATGTCATAGCATGTGACAAATATGACAATGCTCCTGCAATGCAGGTTGCCGATGAGCGTGAGGTATTCTCCATGCTTGACGGAGACAAGCTTGCCGAGGTTGTCAAGAAGCACAACCCTGACATCATCGTACCTGAGATTGAGGCCATACGTACAGAGCGTCTCTTCGACTTCGAGAAAGAGGGCATACAGGTTGTGCCGTCAGCCCGCGCCGTCAACTACACCATGAACCGCCAGGCCATACGTGACCTTGCGGCTAAGGAGCTTGGGCTGAGGACAGCTAAATACTTCTACGCAAAGACATACGAGGAGCTTGCCGAGGCAAGCAAGGAGATAGGGTTCCCATGTGTCATAAAGCCTCTCATGTCATCCTCCGGCCACGGCCAGAGCACAGTGAGGAGTGCCGAGGGACTGCGCGATGCCTTTGATGCCGCTATGGCTGGCGCTCGTGGTGATGTACGCGAGGTCATCATCGAGGAGTTCATCCACTTCACATCTGAGTTCACTCTCCTCACTGTGACACAGAAGGATGGCCCGACTCTCTTCTGTCCTCCTATCGGACACGTGCAGATAGGTGGTGACTACCGTGAGTCATGGCAGCCATACCAGATATCCGAGAAGGACCTCAAGGACGCCCAGGACATGGCACGCAAGGTGACAGCGGCCCTCACAGGTGCCGGAATATGGGGTGTGGAGTTCTTCCTCACAGATACTGGAGTGGTATTCTCTGAGCTGTCTCCACGTCCACACGACACAGGCATGGTGACTCTCTCCCACTCTACCAATCTCTCAGAGTTTGAGCTCCATCTGCGCGCCGTGCTCGGTCTGCCTATCCATGACATAAAGCTTGAGCACGCCGGAGCGTCGGCTGTAGTGCTTGCTGACAAGGACTATGACTGCCCTCCAGAATACAATCTGCGTGATGTCCTCTCTGAGGAGAACACCCGCATACGCATCTTCGGCAAACCTGACGCACATAAGGGACGCCGCATGGCTGTCGTCCTCGCATACGGACCTCTCAGCGAAGGCACTGACAGCCTGAGGGACAAGGCGAAGCGTCTTGCTGACACTGTCCTCTGAGACATGGCGGCGAGGGGCTCTTCACCCCACGATATCGCATTCCACATCATCTCAGTATAACAAGAACTCTGTAGACAAAGGCATACAACAAAGAGCGGCAACAGGAGTATAAAGCTTCTGCTGCCGCTCTTTGTTGTATATTCTTCTGCTATTCTGTGGTATGAAACGGACTGTGGTTCGAGGCTGGCTGACGGTCACGGAGGTTGCTTCATGCCACTCGTTTAATGGCCAGCCAGCTACAGTCAGCGCACACTGTGCTGTGTCGCCACGAGCGACATGTAGTAGTCATAATACTGGTTCACCCTGAGGTCTCTGATGCCATTGGCCTTGACGCGTGCCACTCTCTTCAGCACTTTCTTGATATGTGACTGCGAGATGATATTGTCACAGTCCTCGCCCAGCACCATCTCCACGAGCAGGGCCTTGCCGTCCTTGCCTATCTTTATATTCAGGCAGTTTGCCTTGCCTCTCGATATGACAGCTATCTCTGCATCATTGAGTGTGCTCAGCAGGATATTGCGGATAGTGTTGGCATATGCCCGCCTGCTCTCGCTGTCTACGAAGACACCGTCATCTGCAGGCCTCAGCAGCAGCAGCTTGTTCGATATGCGGTGCTCCACAGCCTGATATTCTTTCTTCAAGGCATAGGAGCATCTTTTCTCTCCATTCGGCGCTGCAGTGCAGTTCCTTACTATATCCTTGTCATTTGAGCCATAGGCCGTGGTGGCTGATATGGCGAGAGGGACGATGGCCATGACAACCATCAGGCAGAATCTATAAACCTTTGTCTTCATTTTGTTATTAGTGTATATTTGTTTCTCTGATTTCATCTATCCCCAGTGTCCTCGTGTTCTTCTGTATTCCTTCACTGCTTGTGTCAGTGGGGCTGTGTCGGCGGTTATTGTTCCCTGCCACTGACTTTCCAGTGCAGGCTTCTCCGGCCCTGGAGCCTCGGCATGACGCAAGCTCACGGTCAGCCATCTTCGGGATATGGGATATATTCCATTTGCAAATATCGCAATAATTCTTGGTATTTGCAAGCGAATACATGAGAAAAATTCTTTCTCCCACGCTATTCCATCCTTTTGATTCCTCGCTCTATGGTTGTGCCGAGTGACAATGGCCGTCCGGCGTCTGAGGAGGCTGCTGTGCGGTTCCTGCCAATCCCTATGCCGTATATATCGTTATCACTGTGCCCTTATTGCCCTCCCCTTCATAGTCGGCAGGGAGTGGCATATGGGAGCAGAGGCGGCTAATGGCATCGTCATCGAGATGGAGGTCGAGCTCAAGTCTGAGTCCATATCGCTCAGGATGGAGGTCCCACACAGCATACCCGCATGCGTTGACGATGGTCATTATTCCATCCTGCATCTGCCATATCTCTGTATATTGGTCTATGTCGCGCTCCATATCATCATCTTTCTGCTTTGCCGTGTGATGCTCTCTGTATCATCAGTCGGATGCGGCCACTCGGTCACTTCAGGTCCAGGCGGCCCGGTGCCGGTATATGCATCCCGTAGACCTCGAGATTATTCTGGCGTGCGTAGGAGAGAGTCTGACGGCGCACTGCAGCAGCTTTCTCCTGGTCCATATCATAGTATGCGCAGTATTCGGGGTATCTCACCTGCAGCGCAGCGCCGTGGATGAGGTCGCCGATGATGAGCAGACTGTCTTTCTGGAACATGGTGTGGCCTGGTGTGTGGCCGTATGCGGCGATGGATTTTATTCCTCCCTCGATGCTGTCTCCTCCCTCGAAGAGTCTCAGGCGGTCATTATATGCTGCCAGCATAGCCCTCTGTGACGCATTCTTCTGGCTGTCCATAGCGAGCCATGCCTCTGTCTCGAGCCGGTTGATATAGACCGTGGCGTTCGTGAAGACAGGTTTCCCATCAGCCATCATGCCTCCGATATGGTCGTTATGCAGGTGCGTGAGGAGCACCATGTCTATATCCCCAGGCCTCAGGCCCTCTGCCTTCAGCTCTTTCTGCAGCTGGCTGAATGGCGCTCCGAGGCCCGTGTCTATGAGTATATTGTGGCCGCCTGTCCGCATGAGTATGCACGACATGCTTGTCGGTACACCACCCTCAAGGCCGAGTGTCTTCCACAACGAGTCGGGCACAGAGGGGTAGAGGCTGTGCTCTCTGATATTTGGTCCAGGCTTGTCTTCTATCCATCTTACAGTGGTCTGCCCTACCTCTTGGCATGTCGTCTGCTGTTTCTGTGCGCATGCTGTCATGAAGAGGGCACACGCGAGGATTGTGAAGAGTCTTCTCATGGTTGGTATATCGTTTTGTTGCATTATGTGGTGTATTGTCAGTGTCTCATTATCGGCCGGTTGTCTGCCGCTGTCAGCTGTCCTGCCGCCGCGCGGTGACTATGGCTGAGAGTGCATACTCTCTCCCTGTATACTTTCAATCCCCCTCCTCCAACGCCCACATATCATTGAGCATCGCTATGGCAGCGGGCGAGCGGAAGACATTCTCGCGGAACGCCATGATGGCTTTTTGAGAGAGATTGTCATCGAACGAGTTGACGAGGAAGTCGGCCTCGAGCAGTATGCGGTGGTCGGCAGAGCTCACACCGGTATAGGTATGGTGGTGGGCTATGAGCCAGCAGATGCGCTCTGTCTGCGATGTGGAGAATCCGCCCACTTCTTCCAGCACTTTCCGTGCCTCCTCAGGGCCGAGCTCTTCCTGATGCTTGCCGCTGCAGTCACCATATTTTGCCTCGGCAGCATGTATCCCGACATCGTGCAGAATGGCTGCCGCCTCAAGCGTGAGACGCTCCTCGCCTACGATGTTCTCTGCGGCGGCGATGGTGGCGGCGAAGTCATGTACCTTGACGAGATGCTGTATGCGGCGCGCGTCGCCAGCATCATATCTTATCATGGCTCTCATCAGAGCCGATAGCTGTTTGTCCATATTGTGTCTGTGTTTGGGGGCTCACAATGAACCCCAGTGTCTGTTTTGAATCACAGGAACCAGGATATACTGATACGTTTTCCTTGTTTGTCGCCTTGTGATTGATGCTTCTTCTCGCTCAAGAATCAGGGAGTGTGATGATGATGCTGAGCATAGCTTCTCATCGGCATTGCGCCGTGTCATATTCTTGAGTACAAAACCCGATAGGGTGATGATATGGCTGACTGATATTGTTTGCCGCCCGTCAGGCCCTAAGCCGTGTCTCTCCTTCTCTTCCCACGTCCCATCCGTCCGCTCATTATTCTCCGCCTGACGCTTCTTACAGCCGGACTGTAATAGTCCATGTCCATAGCCTCGACAGTGCGCATAAGCTCTCCCATCAGCTCCGGGTAGAACATCGACATGTTGTAGGCCAGTTTCATGCAGATGGATTGTATGCCGGGGAGCTCCTGCACATCGGCCATATGGTCAAGGCAGAAGTCAAGGAAGTCTGTACGCAGGTCGTCCTCCTCCATCCTGAGGCGCATGACGATATTCAGCGACAGGCGGCGGACTGACGTGTTGCCGGTCGACATGGAGAGCCCGATAAGCTCATGGAGAAGTGGCTGAAGATTCTCTATCTCCAGGTCCGTCGCCTTTGTCATTGCCCACAAGGCATTGCGCGCCACCTGGTAATCCTCGTCATACATGAAGCGCTGGCAGAACTCCCTCAGACTGCCATCCGCCCTCGCCTCGTTGTATATGGCCAGGGCCTCGCCCTCGCTGTAAGCCCCTTTGAGCCGTTCTCTTGTTATCATATTCTCTGTCAATATATTCCAAGCCGCTCCGTTTCCATCCCTTGCACCACACGGACAGCCACGGCGGGTAGCAATCAATATCACACGGATAAGCACGGATGTCCGCGGAGCATCATTCAGAAAAGTTCACCATGCATCAACAATCTTCCGTGACTCTCCGTGACTCTCCATGAGATAATTACCTCCCATGACCATCCGTGTGACAGTCTCACCCTGTGCAAAGTTAATCTTTTTTTCTCGTAACACCCTCTTTATTGCCATATTTTTTTCGTGCGAGGTATGACATTCACTGCTTGCAATCCCGCCAAGCCCATCCGTATCATCACCTAACAGCCTCCTCTCCCGCTGTGTTTCAATGGCTTAAAAGAATATAATCATTGTTAGGAGATGGTGCGGGATAGAAATTTTTGTGTATCTTCGCACTACCAAACCATATAACGAAAGGAGACGATATGACAAAGAAAAGAGAAATCTACCATTGCCTTACATGTGGCAATATCGTAGAAGTCCTGAACGAGGGCGGCGGCACACTCGTATGCTGCGGAAAGCCGATGGAACTGCTCGAAGGCAACACCACCGACGCCTCTGCCGAGAAACACGTCCCCATGGTTGAAGCCATCGATGGCGGATACAAGGTGACCATAGGGTCGGCTCTCCATCCCATGACATCCGGGCACTATATCCAATGGATAGAGCTGCTGACCGAGGACAGGGTGATGAGAAAAGAACTGACCCCTGACTCCGAGCCCCTCGCTGTCTTCATGACCTGCGAGAAGATTGTCGGGGCCCGCGCCTACTGCAACCTGCACGGCCTCTGGAAGAAATGAGACATTATGACAGGAATCGCCCTTCAGCACCATGCAGGAGGGCGATTCTTCTATGCCCCCAAGCTCTTTCCCTTACCTCCTCCCGAAGCAAAACACCTCATCACCAACACCCCCTCTTAGCCCACAATTTCCCATTGGTACAGGATAACTCGCTCACAGATACTGAATGACACGCTCATTGATACTGAATGACACGCTCACAGATACTGAATGACACGCTCATTGATACTGAATGGCACGCTCATAGATACTGAATGACACGCTCATAGATACTGAATGGCATCCTCATTCAACACCTCAAGCATCCCCCATCATACGCACCTGAAAAACAAGGAATTACAAACCCCTCACTCCACAGCCTCAAGCGCCAAGGTCCATGACACACGCCAGCCGCATGAACCACAGTCCAGCCCACACACCCAAACTGGGAGCTACAATCCACTATTTGCCGTCGTTCCGCAACGGCACAGTTTCAATCCACGCTCCCGCGTGGGGAGCGACCTGTGGATAATTCGTTTAATTTCAGCAAGACAAGTTTCAATCCACGCTCCCACGTGGGGAGCGACAGCTTGACGCGGATCGTGCGCCTGACTTGTCAAAGTTTCAATCCACGCTCCCACGTGGGGAGCGACCACCTGCGAGGTGTCGAAGCTGCCCAAGTCAAGGGTTTCAATCCACGCTCCCACGTGGGGAGCGACTACGCTTTCGGAATGGAAGTATTCCGAAGAGAAGTTTCAATCCACGCTCCCACGTGGGGAGCGACACAGTTTTGTTCCGTAAATTTTAGTTTTGTGGAAGTTTCAATCCACGCTCCCACGTGGGGAGCGACATTCTATCGTCGCGTCGTCACTCTTGTCAATAAGTTTCAATCCACGCTCCCGCGTGGGGAGCGACATATCGAGAGCTGCCATGAGACACTTTCCTCGTCGTTTCAATCCACGCTCCCGCGTGGGGAGCGACCTTGCACGCTTCGTTCGTCATACGTCCTTGAACTGTTTCAATCCACGCTCCCGCGTGGGGAGCGACCTATTATAGACGACCAGTACAAACAGGGTCTTGTGGTTTCAATCCACGCTCCCGCGTGGGGAGCGACTTTCGGGTTTAGCGTGGCGAACATCTTTCCCGTGTTTCAATCCACGCTCCCGCGTGGGGAGCGACGCAAGCAATACGTAATGATGAGTTGTTTTCCATGTTTCAATCCACGCTCCCGCGTGGGGAGCGACAGCGCACCTTGTTAGTCATGCCCTGCACCCACGGTTTCAATCCACGCTCCCGCGTGGGGAGCGACCGCTTTCTACGTTCTCTTCAACGGTGGGGACGTGTTTCAATCCACGCTCCCGCGTGGGGAGCGACCCTCTGCCACAGCCTCCTTGATGATGACCTTGGAGTTTCAATCCACGCTCCCGCGTGGGGAGCGACTTATCGCAAAGCTCGACCGCCTCGCCCGTGACGTTGTTTCAATCCACGCTCCCGCGTGGGGAGCGACGCTATGGATTTTAGATTCTTCGCCGCCGATTTCGAGTTTCAATCCACGCTCCCGCGTGGGGAGCGACGCCGTACTCGTTGCCGTACATAAGGACTGGAGTGTTTCAATCCACGCTCCCGCGTGGGGAGCGACCAGGGTGCGTGTGCGCACGCCGAGGACGAGGAAGTTTCAATCCACGCTCCCGCGTGGGGAGCGACTTTGCACGTTTTCTTCATTGTTGATTGACACTATTGTTTCAATCCACGCTCCCGCGTGGGGAGCGACCGTCTTTTCTGGCTGGCAGACAGTCGGCAGGAGAGTTTCAATCCACGCTCCCGCGTGGGGAGCGACATATACGTTCTACGGTAGAACTTTCTGTAGAAAGTTTCAATCCACGCTCCCGCGTGGGGAGCGACATACCGGTCTTTACGATAAGGTGCTGACAGCGGAGGTTTCAATCCACGCTCCCGCGTGGGGAGCGACTACTCTTTTCTAACTACATAAATATTAGTCAAATAAATAGTACATTTTGCGAAAGACATGAACTGCAATAACATTATCTTCAGGAAAAGCACCCTTATTTTTATAGAAGATTGATAATCAGGAGTTGCGGAAGATATACGAATTTTGTATCTCTATCCATTCGCACTCATATAATGATGGCACTTTCCACCTTATATGCAGTTTCTACACCAAGGACTTCAACACGCCTGTTCTCATTCCGGTTAAGATGATAGAAACGTATGCTATCCAACGATTTATCAATAATCACCTTGATTCGTGCCTTCAACATACAGAGTTGAGCCTCTGTTAGCTCACACTCGAAAACCGAGTTCTGCACTCGCTGACCATAGTCAAGACAAGCCTTTGCCACCTGCCGCAAACGCTTCTGGCCAGCCTTGTCGGTAGTATCCACATCATATGTCACAAGAATATACATACGCTCTATTTTATTAGGAATACAGGATAGTCATCGATATCTTTTCTTACATAACGTGCAAGCATCATAGCTTGCACGTAGGGCAGCAAACCTATCTCAACCTTCTCATTAAGATAAGGATGGATTATAGTCTCACGCTTCCTGTTCTGCCATGCAGTAAGAAAAGTTTTCCTTCCCTTATCTGTCATGACAACTCCATTATCACCTTGACGAAGGAAGTCCTTGGGAGTAATCTGCCGCTTATTTATTAGCGAAAGAACAAATCTGTCGCCAAGATATGCCCGAAACTCCTCCATCATGTCAAGAGCCAAGGATGTGCGCCCTGGCCTCAAGCGATGAAAGAAGCCTACATATGGGTCAAGCCCAACTGTCTCGAGAGCAGCAGCGCAGTCATTGGCAATCAACGTGTAAGCCAAGGACAGCATCGCATTGACAGCATCTTTGGGTGGACGACGGTTCCTGCCATTGAACGGGAATGAATCTTTCTGGTTCAGGATGAGCCACGGAAGGACCTCAAAGTAAGCATTGGATGCTAAACCCTCAAAACCTAAAAGCATCGTCTTGTCTTTCGCGTTGAGCGCGTCGCGCTTGCTCATATCAAGCATCTCTGCTGCATACTCCACTTCACGGCATTCTCCGTAATCACGGATATATCGTCTAAGAATCTTACGGTAATTCTGAATCTTGGCCCCAATCATGAGCTTTGATACATGTAGCGACCATTCATCATCATCAGACAAGGCATACTGGGCTTTGCGAAGAAGCACATTGCCATGAGTAGCACCCTGAACACGGCTCACGAACCTTCCGTTTGGAGAGAGGAAAGTCAGAGAGATGCCACTGTCACTGCATAGCTTCATAAGTCCGGGGCTTGCTCCCATATAGCCGAAGGTGACAATCCCCTCAATGTTTATCGCCGGAATACGAAACACCTCCTGCTGCTTGATAGACACGACAACATTCAGCCCGTCTTTACTGAGATAAGCCTCTGGTGTGGTGATATACAGAGTGTTCAACAGTTTTCTCATGCCAGCAAGTTGTTTTTAAGATAAGTAGCCACGTCGCAACAATCATTTATTTCAGGCAGGCAGATGTTCTTCAGCGAGCACTTGTCGCAATGCTTTCCTTTGGATGCAATCGGAATCAGCTGGCTTTGATATATAGCGTGCATTTCCCGTGCACATTCCTTGACGATGTCACGCAGCCTTGGAGTGATTTCCACCTCTACCCTATGACGTATCTCACCGTAGAAAAATGCACCGTATGCCACATGTATTGAATACATTTCTTCAAGGCACATGGCTTGTGCAGCCAATTGCACCTCGTCCACCTCGTTCTTCTTTGGCTTTCCGTGCTTGTATTCCACAGGTACAGGCAGCCAATGACCAGGGTATTTCGGATGTTGGATAGTGTCTGCAATATCAACGGACGGTAATAGCTCTATAGCATCACTGATACCATAAAATCCAAGTTCATGGGATGCGACATTGACAGAGCGAAGGGTGATGTGGTCGCCACACTTCTGACGATAGAACCGGTCATCAACATGCTTGTGCAGCAGTTGTCCTTCAATCGTCAGCCGATTGTCGTCCCACTGCTGCTCAAGATGTATGAGAGCCCATTGTCGGGGACAGAACCTGTAGTGCTGTATCCCCGACAACATAAGCATATCGTCTTCGCTATACATTTTATATAAGTTCCTCTACAGTGACGTTTGCGGGCAGCTTGTCCTTGTCGATTGTGACAGCATAGTCGCCGAAGGAACGAGGGTATTCTACACCTTCCTTCTTTTCAACTTTCACGAGATCGAACAACTGACCTGCTCTTGCATTTCCCAAATGAGATTCATGCTTAAAGGCAATCAAGGCTCTTGGGTTCATTTCTCCTCTTGCGGCGGCATGATCATTCTCAAATGCATTGATAATTGCTTCAAATAGAAGCTCTTTATCCTCTTCCGAGAAACCTGTTTTTGCTGCATCTGTGGCAGAGATGAATCCATGCATACGGTATAGACCATAACTAACGGTATTCTTATTACCTATAGTGTTGGTTTTACCTTCTTTATCATCATCTGTAGTTGTAACACAACAGCGAGTCAAAGAATGTGATTTTGCATCAACTGGATCTATAGAGCGAGCAAATGTCAGTTGAACAGGACCACGGACTACACCAAGTCCCTTTATCTTTTTCCTGGTTCCCTTTTCCTTGGATTTTTTCCCTTTGCCGCCATCTGCATTAACGTCATCATTCGAATCACCATCTGCTTTCTCATCGCCAGTACTCATTACTGCTCCAAATGTACGAATATCATAATACTGTTCGCACATCTTCATTCGACCTTTAGCAACTGCTTTCTTTTCATCGTCTTCCTCCTTATCTGCCTCTTTTCTCTTTTCATTAATAAGCGGATTCAACACATTACCTTCACGAATGAATATATCATATCGAGAGATATCTAGTTTTTTACTCTCTTTTAGCAACTGCACATAGTTACGAATCTTTCGCTTGATGCATACATCCGTTACAAGACCCTGATTGGTTTCCTCATCTGTACGAGGCATGTTGTCGAAATCAGGGTCACCATTAGGATTTCCATCTTTTATATCAAAGAGGAACACAAAATCATAACGATTCTTAATTGTTGTCATAATTATTTCTGTTTATTTATTGTTAATCATTATCATTGCTATTCTCGTTTTTCTTGGCGGCATATTGGTAATAGTAGCCAAGTGCGAATTCTCCACGTTCTGTGAGTGTAAGTTTCTCTGGGAAATGCTCTATTCTTGCAGCTATTTCCGTGATAACTTTTGTATATGCTTCCTTTGTCTTTTTTTGATATATAGGAACATATTTGGTCAACAAGATACTCATAGCCCTACTTGGGTTACTTGATGCAGAGGCAAAGAATCTGTTCCTAATGGAACTGTTGATTTCTTTACCATCGTGAGCCATGTATTGCAATTGGCAAATCAAAGCGAATAAGCGTCCGCAAAGATATGCTTTGCTTTCATTCTGTACGTCTAATTCTTTCTTCATATAATATGTTTTTTTGATGTTTCTATTTAATACTAATCTGATAACTGTTGACTTCTCTGAGCTGAAAGTTTTACAATGTTTAGTTGTCTTTTCATGTTCAATTTGCGTCAATACAGATTGTAGAATCATTAGAGGTAAAGGAGCATTGGTCAGCGCTGCATGCCATAGGATAGCACCTATTCTTGCCTTGGCTTTTACGTCACTTTGTGTAGGTTTCGATTTTGCCTTTATGCAATTATTTAGGATACTATTTATTCCTGGATAGTATATTTCACCATCTTTGATAGTTGCTATATCATCGAACCATTGTTTTAGGTTCTTTTGATACTGCGAGACACTAATAGCCATCCAATCCCTTATAGCAATGCGAGCGGCAGCAGAGGACATTGTGCAACAATAGAAATAGTTTTCCACTTCGGTGTTGACTCTTTCGTGATCCCCTGTTGCTATTGACGAGAATAAATCTCTGACTCTTTCTTCTGTTGGCTGGCAAATATCAGAGAATGGGTCAATATCCTCGTCTGGTTTTTTCGTCCAAAACAATACAATAGTATCATCACTGATTTTTTGGCGATTTGTGAACTTAAACTTCTTTTCTCCTTTTTCTGTTGTGATTTCGTGTCCGTTCCCTACAAGATATCGAAGTGCTTCAATGTAGTTTCTTGCACAATTAGTACAAATCCCAGAATTCAAATTACCCTTTAGGTTATAAGATTCGAAGGCGTTCGTGTTATATGAAACCAACATGCTACCAGATGTTTGACCTTTTGGAAGTTTAACTGATCCATGTGGTTCATCGAGAATTGGATAGTCATTCTTTCCACATACTGTACACAGAAGGTTTTCTTGTATATTTGCTCGCAAATAATTTTCGTACTTCTTTATTATTGCATTTTTTACACCATATCTGGATAATAGACGTTCATCATCGACCATAAAAGTGATATTGCCAATCTGCTTAGCTTTTGGCAATTTTGCAAATTCGTTTCGAGCTTTTTCTACTTCTTCTGATTTTTCATAAAAAGAAAAAACAGGTGATAGTTCTTGAATATCTTTGTATTCAGATAGTTTGTCTAAATACTTCACATGTTTTGCCTTATCAAAACCTAAAGTTTCTTCCGGTTTATCAAGCAATAATCTGGCCTTACCTTTTTTGGCTGTCAGGTTTTCTGCCTCAATAGTAATATCACAAGGAATAAGATTAAGAAATGTTCCCTCTTTATCTATAACAATATCCCAACTGCATTTTTCTTCTTTCAATGCGTCTTCATGCACTTTTCGGACTCTTTTGCCAAGTTCAACTAATTCTGCAAACATACTTATTCCTCCTGTTTGTTAAAATCAAACAATATGCTATTGACAAAAGTTCCCTGTTTTGCACGCAAATGAGACGTTGAAAGCATCTGCTCATTCAGTTCATTAGGGCATATCAATGTACTATTGTGTATTACTGCATCATACATATATATGGGCTTTGCATTATGGTCTTTGTCATACCATACATCGAACAACATGCTACCAATAGGATATGTCAGGTTCAGCTCGTTTGCCCGATTTTCATCTTCCTGTGTTACGGGGAAGAAATCACATGAGAACTCGCGAGTGCCAAGATAAGGCTGATGCCAACACTGTCCTTTATTCAAACGTCGCAGAAACATATCACGATATTTTACTATTGGTTCACAAGGCTTTCTGCCTTCTTTCTTGTCTCTTTCCTTCACTTTCTGGATATTTGCTTCAGACATAAAGATAGCAGCTTCTATAATGTATTCAACATCACGAAGTACAATGCTGTTGCGTTGTGCACGATTCATAGGTGAACCTTTAGCGTCTATTGCCGTTATGTCAATTGGTGCACCACTTTGTATGCTGCTCAGTTCATTCCTCTTAAAAGAAGAGAAAGCAATAGGTTTCAATATCCTTATACTCTTCACCACCCATTGGAACTCAGGCTTCCATAGAATACACTCCAAGACACCTCGGGCTGCCGAAGGTGTCATACAAGGATATGTCATTCGTTCTACTTTCAGAGCTGGTTGGGTAAAACAGGCGTATTCACCCTTAACCCTTACTTTTACTGTATTTACATCAATCATATATAATAAATTTCATCTTCGTTACTTAATCCTTTCTCTTTTGAATATGCTCCTAACCAAATCTTGACACCATTGGGTGTTTCATCGATTTTGTTAGAATTATTTTTCATAAACCATTCATAAACTTGAACGCTATACTGAGCAAGTCTTTGATAGTCTTTTCGACTTAGATATTCCTGATCTTTTATTTCATTGTACAAGCGTTTGCTCTCGTCATCATATCCATAAATAAATAACGTTATCGTATTACTGTTTATTATATGGTACATATCCGCTACGTCTTGGAACATCAATTGTTTTCTCTTGGTCGTTATTGATTCTTTTTCAACGTACAAACTTAATATCTTTGTATAATACTCTGAATAAAAATCAGCTTCTGCTAGTCGACCTTCATTGCCTTTATAACACAACTGCGCATATTGTGCAAATGTCTCATATTGACGTGAAGGCTGGCTTTGGTCTTCTAATTGGAACAAATAGACTTGACCTTCATCCAGTTTGCCTTCTCTATTGCAACGGCCTGCCGATTGGATAATTGATTCCAATGGAGCCAATTCTCTGAATACCACTGGAAAGTCTATATCAACACCAGCCTCAATAAGTTGAGTAGAACAAAGAATTAGTTTTTCTCCGTTCTTCAGCTTCTGCCTAACCTTATTTATAACATCCATCCTATGTATTTGACACATATTGGTTGAAAGATGGAGCACAGGTATCTCACTTTTTCTATTCAAACATTCAAACAGAGACTTTGCCTTTCTCTTCGTATTACATACAATTAGTACAGAGTCATTCTGTTCTACAACATAATCAGCAATGCTATCAAATGATTGGGCTTGGTATTCATCAATAGCATTGTATTTGACTCGTTTGGTGGAAGCAAAGATAGATGCAGGATTCTCGACAAGTGGCATAATTTTATCTATCCCGCTAAAGTCTTTTCTAGCCTGGAAATTTGGTTGCGTAGCCGTACAAAACAAGAAACTGCATCGGCAAAGGTGCAACATATCGTTCAGCATCTTCATTGTACATTCGGCAAGATTCACTGGTAATGTTTGAATCTCATCAAATATTACTATTGAATCTTGCAAGTTGTGAAGCTTGCGGCATTTTGAACGTTGATTAGAGAATAGTGACTCGAAGAATTGTACTGCCGTAGTGATTACGATAGGATAATCCCAATTCTCTGTCGCCAAATATTTTGAATCCTTGCAATACGTTTCTTCTTCTTTTGCTTCTTCAAAAATAACATTTGAATGATGCTCGAGTATAACATCATAATCTTTGAAAATGTTCTTTAGCTCGTTGGCTGTCTGATCTATGATGCTGATGAATGGCAGGACTATCACTATTCGCTTAATATTAGGGTGTGCTTTTGCATGATGAAGCGCCCAGTTGAGGCTGGTTAATGTTTTTCCCATACCTGTTGGCAATGTCATAGAGAAGCAGCCCTGGTCTGCATTTGCAAGGCTTTGAGCGTAAAGTCTTACATTTGTACGAAGTTCGTTTAGAGGAGTATCCTCTTTAAAAGATTCGAACCTCTTGTTTAAGGCTGTCAAGAGTGCATCTATTTCAAGCGTTTTACTTGAACGTGAATCAAACTGTTCTTTTTCGAAATGTCGCTCCGTATCAAGGCTATCTGCATCAACAAGCGCACTATAAAGCAATCGTACGAATAGTTCCTTTTGAAAAACATCTCCTATTTTATCAAACGGGCTATTGTCACAAATTGGTATTATAGCTTTATCTCCTTCCAGAGCCAGCTGGATCTCGTTCCATCTATTTCCATCTTTCGCACATATTTCCAAATCTTCAAACATAGCATCTCTATTGGGGAGACCAGCATGATGTCCTATTACAGGGAATGCAATATTGATAAGTTTGTTCATTCGAGCCATGTAAGCCCCCCATTTTGCATGAGGTTCCTTATAGCCATTTGACCTTATATATTTCTGGAATCCCTTACTGTATTTTCCAAGATCATGCAACAAACCACAATACGAGTACAACTCGGCAAAATCATCTGCCAAGGCAAAAGACTTCATCAACTCAGCGACACCTTCACTATGCTGCTTCATTGACTGCTCTTCACCATTGCGGTTTGCAGAGTGTGCTATATATTTATAATCATCTTCTTCCATTTTGAATATTTCTTGCTTGTCCAAAATCGACATAGGATGTCGGGAAGTGTGAATAATTAGCCCTGAATTGGGGAAGGCATTGACTGGATGACAAGGAAAGCCAATCACATACTTGCAATGTCAGCCAATCTAAATTAATCGTCTTTAGAAGTAAGTTTCAAATAGTTACAATTTGTAGTCACTTCGTTTACTTCCTTCATAAGCCTATAGTTCTGTACCTTCCAGTAGTTGTGAGCACGTTAGATGTATGTTGGTCTGTCAGGACACCCACCATATCAGCAAAAGAAAAATCCATTTCTATCGCTCATCGGACAAAACGGTACGAATCTATCTGGCTTCAAACTACTTTGATATTTCTCGTTTTGTCACATGCAGATTTTTACAGGTATATTGTCTGATGACAAAATTACAGAAATAACATCAAATATGCAAGGATAAATAACCATATTTAAAAAAAATTTGGCTCATCCGACATTTCAGTCTATCACTTGAAATGTCGGATGAGCCGTATTATTGTGTACACCAAAAGAATGGTTGGGGACAGATATCTACTTGACTACTCTGTACCATACCTTATATGTGCCATCACCCTGCGGCTTGACATGTATCTCAAACTTCTCGCCCTCTGGTATCTTTGTCGAGATGTTCTTGCCAGGCTTTATCGTGCCTGCGAGTCCCTCACATGTGCCTGCGGATATCCAGCCGCTGCCACTCGGGGCTTTGTTCGCTCCATTATTCGCCACGCCCTTTTCTGCACGTCCCTCCATAAAACCGGAGACGGCACCATATAACATCTCGTTACACGCGACAAGCTCGTCAATACTGGGGTCATAGACAATGAACCCGCCATCGGCATACTCGCCATTCTTATTCTCGATTATCTCACTGAGGGCATTAGAGATGCGCTCAGGCATAGCCTTTGACTTCGCTGCCTCTTTTGTTGTATTGACGTTGTCGTCATTATCTGTAGAGCAGCATACGAACAGCGCGGCAATAGCCAGGACTGTTGAAACAAGCAATGTCTTCTTCATAATCTCAAAGTGTTTTTTTGGTGGTTCCCTACTCTTATAGCCTTTCGGGGTACGCTCCTTTCATATAATACAGTGTGGTCTGCAATTATTTTTTATTGTGAATCTCTAATCATTCATCATGATACTAATGGTTTCAACATCACTACTGACATGTGAAAGCGAAGCTAACTTCTTTAGTCTTTTCCTAATGATGTAAAGCGTTTGATTTTCGTAAAAGTATGGCACAAAAGTAGTTATTCTATATCTTTTCTGCAAATATTTTATGTTTCATTGTGTTTCCCTAAGCGTTAAAAAACACCAACAAGAGCGAGACAAGCCTCTTTCTGTATTGAATATTAAAGACTTACGACAAACCTCGCAACAACATAAAAATCACTCGCTATAGAAGTAGCAGTGTTCCTACCAGAAACACAATGAAACAATTATTATTCGTTTATACAAGATAATATGATTAACTTTGCACAATAATCAAACCCATTCAATATGAAGCGACCTGTCATTTATATCTTTGCGGTTGCCGCGATACTCCTGCTTTCCTGCTCAGACGGCATAGAGAAGAAGATGGAGCAGATAAAGGCTGTTGGCAACACTGACCCAGCCATGGCTCTCATGATGCTCGACTCTATCGATATACAGATAAGGGAGGAGCCAGAACACACCAGAATGAAATATGACCTGCTGAGAATACGGCTGAACGATAAAGCCTACAACATCCCAGCATCTGACATACCTATAAGGAAATGTCTTGAATATTTCGAGGCTCATGGCTCTGACCGTGAAAAGCAGGAAGCGTATTACTATGCAGGCAGTGTATATCGGGATTTGAAGGACAGCCCACGGGCAATAGAGTATTTCTTGAAAGCGTGCGAACTGGCACAGAATATGGAAGACTGTGACTCTGTGCTGCTGTGCAATACATACTCTAACCTTAACTGGCTGTATTCTACTGTTCAAGATTACACACGGGCTATCCAAATGGCAGAGAAAGAGGTTGAACTCAGCAAACGGACAAACACAGAACTGGTGACACCTTATCTGCATGTAGGGGCTTGTTGTGTCTATGTAAAGATGCCGCAGAAAGCATCCCTAGCATTGGACTCAGCATACCAAGAGCTAATACGTCAGGGAATACGGAAAGACCAAGAGTCATTGGTGTATCTCATGAATGGATACTTGAAACTGGGCAATATTGACAAAGCCACAGAATGCTTTACATATTTGGACAGAGAAGCTGCTGCGAAATATACAGATATATATAACGTTACGATGGGTTCATACTTCAAATCCACAAATCATATTGACTCTGCAATCGTCTATCAAAAGAAAGCCTTACAGAACACATCTGATGTTAACTGTAAATATGACGCATCAAAAGAATTATTTGAAATATATAGAAATAAGGGAGACTATTCCACTGCTTGCGACTATGGCTATAAGTATCTGCTTCTTAGTGATTCCATGGACTTTGGCAGACGGCAGGATATGGCGGCCACAGTAAACAACCGGTTCCAATATCATCTTGACAAAAACAAGGAAGAGAAGCTGAAGCTTGACAGACAGAGATATAAGTATTTAGCCATGATGGCTTTCATTGCGAGCCTTCTGATTATCAGCATTACCCTTATCATTTTCGTCTATAAAAGGAACCGAGATCTGAAAGAAGCTCTACGTCTGACATCTGAGCTTGAACGTATATCAAGCGAGGACGCAAGTCTTCGGGAGAAGATAGAAAGCAAGGAGAATGAGATTCGGGATTATGAAAAGTCGTTGAGCGATTCTACCGAGGAGCTGGAGAATGTCAGATGTGAGCTGGAGCAGGTGAACAAAAAGCTGGCAGAGTATAAGGAAGAGCTGAAGAACAAGGAGAAAGAGCTGGCAGACAAGATAGAGCAGAACGTGGCTTTCATAAAGCTACTCCACAAGTCTGAGATAGAGGGAAGCGCAGAGGATGTCGTTGATGCCATACGCCAATCGGGCACAGGCAGGAAGAATATGAGCGCGGCAGACTGGAGACGGCTGTATAAAGCTGTCGATGAGCTACATCCCGACTTCAAAAGCCGCATAATAAAAGAGCTGGGGCAGTTTACAGAGCAGCAGCTCCAGGTATGCTATCTTATGCGTATAGGACTGTCGAAGACCCAGATACAGAATATGACAGACCTCTCGAGAGTCACCGTCTGGAGATGGGTGAAGAAGTTTGAGTGGATTCATGACTCTGACGCATAACAGAGAGCCAAGCAGCCTCACCTCGAGAGAAGGACTTAAGACAATGGCGAAAGAAATATGAACAATCTATTATGTATAGCGTTGCATATCATGAAAAAATAGACTAACTTTGCAGGCAATTTACAAGAACGACAATATCTCCCTCTCTCAAGTTCAGGCTTGAAGCGCAAGGGCCGGAGTGATGAATGCCCTGTACACATGCCGCAGCCTAACCGAAAGAGAGGGGAACAAAATCAGGAAACAACACTATGCTCACATCAATCAGCAGGACTCTGTCCTCACACTCCTCAATATTCGTGATACTGGCAGCCATACTCGCATTCCTTTTCCCTACCCTATTCTCATGGGTGAAGGGCGACTGCGCAAGCGTCATCCTCGGCATAATAATGCTCACAATGGGCCTGACGCTGTGCGTGGAGGATATCAGGGTATTGGCCAGAAGGCCCCTGGACATCTTCATTGGCGCTTGCGCACAATACACACTCATGCCTGCAGTGGCATTCATCCTGACAAGGATATTCGGGCTTGACCCGTACATCGCGATAGGAATCATCCTTGTAGGATGCTGCCCTGGTGGAGTCTCGAGCAATATCATGTCCTATCTATGCAAAGGCGATGTGGCATACTCTGTCGGCATGACTACGGCATCGACACTGCTGGCTCCTGTCATGACACCATGGCTGGTATGGATGCTTGCAGACACAAGGGTTGAGGTAGACGCCATCGGGATGTTCAAGGGAATACTGATGATAACACTGCTGCCCGTAATAGCGGGACTGATGTGCAACCACTTCCTCGGTAAGAGAGAGGTGTACCGTAAAGTGCAAGGCGTGATGCCCGGCACAAGTGTCATCGCCCTGGCTCTCATCGTGGGCGGAGTTGTGGCACAGGTGAAGCCACAGCTTATGGCACAGGGCGTGGCTCTGTTCTTGCTCGTGATGGCTGTCGTCTTCTGTCATAACACAACAGGCTATATACTCGGCTACAACGTCGGGAGATGGTGCAGGTTCAACACCGCGAAACGTCGCACTCTCTCAATAGAGGTGGGTATGCAGAACGCTGGCATGGCGACGGTCCTCGCTACAGCGTTCTTTGCCAACGACGAGATACTGGCCGTACACCCGGAAGCTATAATATGTGTCGTCCCGTGTGCTGTGAGCTGTGCATACCACAGTATTTCGGGAACGATACTCGCAAACCTTTTCTCATGGTATGACGAGAAAAGGAACAAGAAGGAAGCCGAAGCCTGACATATAGGCGTGGCTCTCACTGCCTCATCCGCATATTTCATTTCCATACATGGATGGTCTCTTTATTGAGGCATAGGGCAGACACATACTGCATGAGAGGCGGAGACAGGACAAGACAACGCATAAGGAGACAAGCGAAAGCTGCCAGACAAGGGTGCAAGAAGCAGAGACAAAGGTGGGACAAATGCCACACAGCCCTCTGCTGACTGCGCCCTTGGCTTTATACACACGCTAACCGACACACAACCCCAAGGAATCCTAAAATACGAAAAGCACAGCGGATAAACGTAATATATACACCATATACTTAAATGTAGTTAAGAATACACTTATAAAAGTTAACTTTTGTTATAAACATGACATGCATCAACTAATTTCAAAGTATTATGTATACATTTGTAGATAATTAAAAAAAAGACAAAATTCGAAGCAACATAACAGCACACATGCATAATAGCCAATCATTGGCAGAAAGCAACATTGCTTCGGGGAGACAGCAGTAAGATAAGTACTCTTAATTTTCCTAATAAATACCTAAAACTGAAAGACTATGCAAACGAAAGAGAACGTCATCAGGACAGGCTTGCAGACTGTACTGATAGCAGGTGCATTATTGGCATTAAATCCGCCACAGGCAACAGCGGCTGGTGCACATGAAAACACACTGCATGCATTGAACCAAAAGAACGTTGTCAGATGTCATGTCACAGACCAGAATGGCGACGCCCTCATTGGAGTCACCGTCATGCCCGTATCCGGAAAGGGAGGGACTGTCTCTGACATTGACGGCAACTTCACTATCGACCTACCAAAGGACGGGAAGGTGACTCTCTCCTATGCCGGATACAAATCGCTGACCATAAAGCTGAAGGAGGGCATGACAATAAAGATGGAGCAAGACCTCGTAGGTCTTGAGGATGTCGTGGTCATTGGCTACGGAACAGTGAAGAAGAAAGACCTCACAGGAGCTGTCACAACAATGAAGACAGAAGACATAACAATAGCTCCGACATCAAACGCCATGGAAGCCCTGCAGGGAAAAGTGGCCGGTCTTGATATCACAAAGAGCTCTGGCCAAGTGGGTTCAGGCGTAAGCATCCTCCTGCGTGGTAGCCGCTCAATATATGGAGACAACGCACCGCTATTCATCATAGACGGTGTGCAAGGTGGAAGCTACGAGGATGTCAACCCTTCAGACATAGAATCAATAGATGTCCTTAAAGACGCATCATCAACAGCCATATACGGCTCTGCCGGCGCTAACGGTGTCATCATCATCACGACAAAACGCGGACAGGAGGGAAAAGCACGTGTGAACTTCGACGCATACTATGGATTCTCTGGCACACCAAACTTCCAGCACGGCATGGTGGGCGATGAATGGATGGCATACCAAAGAGAGGCTTATAGATATATCCACGGACAGGCTGCGGCTGACGACGCATCGCTCTTCGGAAACTCAGACTATCTGCAGGCATACCAGCAGGGGAAATGGATAGACTGGGTGGACCAGATACGCAACACGGCAACACAGCAGAAATACAGCCTTTCTGTCTCTGGTGGAACAAAGAAGACAAAAGTGTTCGCATCAGCCGCCTACACAAAGCAAGACGGACTGATAGAGACCGACAACCAGAAGGTATACCAGATGAGGCTCAACATAGACCAGGAGCTGAACAAATGGCTGACGGCATCATTCACATCGAACCTTAACTATTCAAACCGCAATCTCGGAAGCCGGCACACATTCATCAATGCGCTGAAGGCACTGCCATTAGGCGACCCGTACACTGAGACCGGAGAGATAAACTACCGTTACATAGGCGGACTGACAACTCCACTCGGCGACTTCATCAAGAACCAATATGCTGAGAACGTGCGCACAACATACCTGAATGTGGCAGGATCACTGACATGGACACCTTTCAAAGGCCTATCAGCAAAGACATCAATCAACGGAATACTGAAACACTCACGCAACGGAAAGTTCCGCGGAGAGCAATGCAGCGCTACTGCACCATCTTACAGCTCGCTGCCATTCGGAGAGTCATCAAACACAAACAACTGGCAGTATAACTGGGAGAATATCATCTCGTACAACAATACAATTGGAGACCACGCTTTCGGAGGACAGCTCATATCATCATATATAGTTGGAGAGACAGAGTTCGCACGTGCTTACTCTAACGGACTCGCTATGGACTCCTACCAGTGGCATCAGCTGAAAGGTGGTGACTCAAAGTCTTACTCTGAATACCAGAAGTGGCAGAAACTGTCATATGCCGTACGTGTCAACTATTCATACAAGGGAAGATACCTGCTCAATATCTCTAACCGTTGGGACGGTGTGTCATGGTTCGTCGATGATAACAAGTGGGATATGTTTCCCGCTGTCGCCCTCGGCTGGAGAATCAGCGACGAGGGATTCATGGCCTCTGCTGCAGAGAGCTGGCTTGACAACCTCAAACTAAGAGTAGGATATGGTATAACAGGTAACTCCGGACTCCTGTCTACTGATACAGAGAACGGTATTTCAGGTGCCAGCGCATACGCCACACAATCTATACCATACTACTTCACAGGAACAGGCATGAGAGACGGTGAGCGTGGAGATGTCATACAGTATAACACATACGGCTCAAGCACCCTCGGATGGGAGAAATCGTACAACTGGAACATCGGACTCGACTTCGCTGTGCTGCGCAGCCGTATAGCAGGCTCTATCGAGTATTTCCACACCACAACAAAGGGACTGCTCTTCCGCCAGCAGGTGCCTATCACATCAGGCATCACAATGTGGGGCTCGCCTATCACCACATGGCAGAATCTCGCAAAGACAAAGAACTACGGAGTGGAGGCAACAATAACAAGCCAGAACATACAGAAGAAAGACTTCACATGGAGCACAACTCTCACAGCGACATGGGCACGGGAGAGGATTGTCTCCATGCCTATCGACGCAGGATACTATCTTGACACATCAAACGGAAAGAACCTATTCGTGGGAGAAGCCATAAACTCTTTCTACGGATATAAATATGCAGGCATATGGTCTACAGACGAGGCTGACGAGGCTGCGAAATATGGTTCTGAGCCAGGACTCATAAAGATAGAGACAAAAGACAAGGACGGAGACGGTGGCGTACACCCTTATGGCACTGACGACCGTCAGGTGCTCGGACACAGCAATCCTGACTGGGTGCTGGGATTCACCAACAACTTCAGATACAAAGGATTCGACCTCAGCATACACACAATGGCACGCCTCGGACAGATGATACAGAGCGACATGCTCGGCAGATACACAGCATCAGAAGACATCACTGTAAACCAGATTGCAGGCGCAGACTATTGGACAGAGACTAATCAGGGCGCTTATTTCCCAAGAGCAGGCTCGGCTAAGAAACAGGCTGCATATTATGCCGCTCTGACATACGTGGACGGCTCGTTCTTCAAGATAAAGAACATCACACTCGGATATACTCTGCCGACAGAACTCGTCCGTAAGGCTTTCATGGAGAAAGTGCGCTTCTACTTCACTGCCTACAACCCATTCATCTTATGCAAAAGCATCCTGAAAGACACTGACCCTGAAACAAACGGCTCAGACTCATTCCCTACATACAGGGAATTCGTCTTCGGAGTGAATGTGACATTCTAAACACGAGCTTGGCACATGCCAAACACATAAGTCAACAGAATACATAAGAAAACAAGAATAATAAATTACGAACAACTTATGAAAAAGATAATATCATCAATTCTCGGCTCACTCATCCTGTCAGGCGGAATTGTATCCTGCACTGATATGCTCGAGGAGTACAACCCTGGCGGTGGCACAATGGACCAGTATGCGGAGACCGACAACTATATAGCATTCGTAAACCAATGCTACTTCGCTATGACAAGATACTTCTACGGTACTGCCGATGGCACATCATCATGGGGAAAGCCACAAGCCCTGTCAGCAGGATATATGGCTCTCTCTGAAGCGGAAACTGACCTCTGGACTTCAGCGGCTGACTTCGTAACAAACCAGCAGAACTACTTCTGGTACATGGGAGGCGCGACAAATACCACATACACAGCTGGATTCTGGAACTGTGCATACGACGGCATCGGAGCATGCAATACAGCCATCGACATGGCAAAATACAACAGATCATACACTGCAGAGCAGCTCAACTCATACATAGCCGAAGCACGAATGATGAGAGCCGTATACTACTTCAATCTGGTGGAGCAGTTCGGAGGCGTCGTCATGATTACTGACACAAAGGGTGAGAACATAACTTACTCGCCAAAACGTACTGACCCGCTGACAATATACAACGAGGTTATAATCCCTGACCTGGAGTTCGCAGCAGAAAACCTTAACATCGGTGATGATGCCACAACAACCGACCCTCCACGCAAAGCAGCGATAGCTTTCCTCGCAAAAGCATACTTGCAGAAAGTGCGCTGGGATAACGACAAGGCAACATGCTATCAGAAAGCACTTGAGGCAGCAAAAAAACTCATTGATGACTGCGAGAGCGGAGGGACAAAGTATAACACACACATGTACAATAACCTCGCAGATGTATTCGCTGAGGAAAACAACTACATGAACAAGGAGGCTTTGTGGAAACAGCGCTGGGCGGTTGACGGAAAGGCACAGTCAGGCTCAACAGGATTAGCAAACCTTAATCGAAACGACGAGCGATTCAACTGCTGGCTGACACACTTCGGCGCAAGACAGAACCTTGGAGAAGACCATGAGAACTGGGAGGGTTCAAAAGAAGGAGACTTCATGCCCACACAACACCTGCTCAGCCTTTTCGTGCAAAACGATGGCACACTCGACCCAAGATTCAAACAGTGGTTCACAACACAATGGAACTGTAACAGAGAGACTGGATATGAATGGACACAGTCTGACTGCTCTATCTATGGAAAAGACGCATCTATGGTAGGCAAGAAAATCAACTATGGAGATCTCGCCATAAAGATTGTCATGCCTCAAGACGCTGACTATGCGGAAGAGGTGGCAAAGGCCAAGACAAGCAACTATCTGCTCGTCGACTACAAGAAACTGTACAGCGACTCAGAGAAAGAAATCATAGACAACAACAGCGATGGAACAGAAAACCAGCTGAGATACTTCTGGCCTGTACTTAACAAGCATAACTCATCAAACTATATCGTTGAGTCGTATGCGAAATACCGCCTCGGTAATCTCAATGCGACATTCATCATGCGAACACCTGAGGTTTATCTCATTGCAGCAGAGGCAGCTCTCCAACTGGGAGATGCAACTACAGCTGCAAGATATGTCAACAAGATACGCAGCAGAGCCGGAGCTAACAGCCTCGCATCTGTAAACCTGAGAGACATAATAGACGAGCGTGGACGAGAGCTGTGTGGAGAATACAACAGATTCTTCGACCTCGTACGTGTCGGATATCTTGACGATGCCAGCTATCTGCAGCAGACCCATCCAAATCTTGCTAAATACTACAAGAAGGAATATATACTCAAGCCAATACCACAGGCTTACATAGACCTCATGGAAAACGGCTCAGATTTCATCAATCCAGGATACTAATCACATTCTCTGACCGAAACGTCGTTCACGAGCGTCAAATAAAAGGGGCCAATCCCTTTTCCTTACCGCATAGAAAATGAGGCGACGCTTTGAGAAAGTACAATAACCACAAGTGGGAGACAGACTCATGACATTGGAGTCTCTCTCCCACTTGTTTTTTTTTAGAATTATTACTGTCCAGTAAAGCTTATTATACTTCAAGTGTCTGCCTCCCACTATTGTATTCAGGCTATTGTACTATTTATCGGGACGAGGTAATGACTAATTTCGGGGTATCTGTACTAACACACAATTTATCAGCCTATGCGAGCTTGTTTTTCTTTTGTCTTACACCAACTATTTCTACAGGATTTCACAGCATATATCCCACGTATTTGTGACATTAGACAAGACATCCATCAAGAATATTTTGGCTCAGGTATTGAACACTAAAGCACACAAATCACCCACCCTTCAATTATATTGCTAAACCTAAATATATTTTTCAAATAAAACTTTGGTGTTTAATAATAAAAGCGTTAACTTTACATATACGAAACAACAAACTATTAAGACAAATGAAAAAGAAAATTCTAACTACATTCATTGCTGGTTGCTTTGTCTTATTTGGCAATGCACAGTCAGCACCAGGCACACTCTCGATCACGCCAAAAGCTGGACTTAATGTCTCTAACCTTAGTAACAACGCGCCGATGCAAATAATTTATGCTGTAGCTGGACAGCATGGAGACAGTTGGGAGTTTACATCAGAAACTAACACACCCCAAGTCATAGAACAAAGATTCAGCGGCCACTCCGTAAGATATGGATTCACTGGTGGAGTAGAGTTTGGATATCAGATTTGTAATCGTGTCGCTCTTGCTGCAGAATTGCTATATAGCGTACAGGGTGCTGACTATGATGATTTTATCAGCCCCGACAATACGACAGAAAGAAAGAATGTTGTTGCAGACATGCGTGGCATAAACATACCAATAACTGTGAAATACTATATATACAAAGGTCTATCAGTTAGGGCTGGACTGCAGCCGAGCTTCTTAAGCAATAAATTGAAAGGAGACTTCTATCACAAGGGTACTGCTATTGAAATATCGGACAATAAGGCAGATTACTTGTCAACCTTTGGATTATCAGTCCCTGTAGGTCTATGCTACGAATATAAATCATTCGTTGTTGATGCCAGAGTAAATATGGGAATAACAAATATATACAACGACAAATGGGAAAACTCCAAGTCCTCTTCACATAACAATGTGTTTGCTTTGACAATAGGATACAAATTCTCACATAACGGTAAGTAGAGAAATAATCAGGGCATTAATATTGAGAAATGTGCGTTGTAAGGATTTAAAATCAAAGAACTGCAAATTAGATACATTTTTCCCGTATACAACAGCAAATATGCTCAATTCTGGTAGGACATAGAACAGGTTCATTTCCGCATATTAACACTTCCAGGTATGCATCTCAGAAAAAGATTTGAGCTGTTATATAGCCACGGGACCATCATAGGTGATACTACGATATTCTGCTGAAATGAATGATGGGAATAAAGCAAAGAAAAAGGGTGTATCAATCGTCATTTCTGACATCTGATACACCCTTTTTCTTATACTGACTCTATGAATTAGTCTTTAGCGACAACTCGCTTCTCCTGAATGCGAGCCTTCTTACCAGTAAGCTTGCGGAGGTAGTAGAGCTTAGCACGACGTACCTTACCACGCTTGTTGATCTCTATGCTGTCAATGTTTGGCGACTCGATAGGGAAGATACGCTCAACACCTACAGTACCAGACATTTTGCGTACTGTGAAACGCTTCTTGTCTCCATGACCAGAAATCTTGATCACTACGCCACGATAGAGCTGGATACGCTCTTTTGAACCCTCGATAATTTTGTAAGCGACAGTAATTGTATCACCTGGGCGGAACTCAGGGAACTGTTTGCCGGTTGCAAATGCTTCTTCAGCAACTTTAATTAAATCCATTGTATCGGTTTTTATTAAATTTGTTTTATCGGACAAACCCAACATAGCTAAGACTCTATATAGTACATGCCATAGGTTGAGCCGAAAGCTTTTGGTTTAATAGTCCACGCATATCACTGCGTGAACTATATGTTTTTTTTTCAACTTACGCAAAAACGTAATCTTGTATTATGCGTTCTCCTCAGCTGGAGCCTCAGTTGCTGCTGCCTCTACAGGAGCCTCTGATGGTGTTGCAGAAGAAGAGCGGCGGCTACGGCGTGTCTTCTTTGCAGCCTTAGGAGCCTTTGCCATGTTCTCATCAAAATCAACGAGCTCGATGAAGCATACATCAGCAGCATCACCCTGGCGAGAACCGAGCTTGATAATACGTGTGTATCCGCCTGGACGGTCACCTACCTTAGGAGCAACAGTCTTGAAAAGCTCTGTCACTGCATATTTGTTCTGAAGATAGCTGAATACAACACGACGTGAGTTCGTTGTATCGTCCTTAGAACGTGTCACAAGAGGCTCAACATACTTCTTGAGAGCCTTAGCTTTTGCTACGGTCGTAGTGATTCTTTTGTGCATAATCAGCGAGATAGCCATGTTTGAAAGCATAGCCTTACGGTGAGATGCAGTACGGCCGAGATGGTTGAATTTCTTATTGTGTCTCATTATTCTTACTTAATGTGTTAACCAGGACATTGAGATGCTTTAATCCTGATTAAGTTTGTATTTTGAAATATCAGTTCCAAACGACAGATTCAGACTCTCGAGCAAATCATCAAGCTCTGAAAGCGATTTCTTTCCAAAGTTACGGAACTTAAGGAGATCTGTTTTGTTATACTGCACAAGATCACCGAGTGTCTCAACATCAGCAGCTTTAAGACAATTGAGGGCACGAACTGAAAGATTCATGTCAACAAGTTTTGTCTTAAGAAGCTGTCGCATGTGGAGAATCTCCTCATCGAACTCCTCATTACCCTCAAGTTCTGGATTCTCAAGAGTAATCTTTTCGTCAGAGAAAAGCATGAAGTGATGAATAAGTATCTTTGCTGCTTCCTTAAGCGCGTCTTTGGGCGCAATGGAACCGTCCGTTGTAACTTCTATAACAAGCTTATCGTAGTCGGTTTTCTGTTCAACACGATAAGGCTCTACAGAATAGCGTACATTACGGATAGGGGTGTAGATTGAATCGACAGGAAGTACGTTTACATCTGTGCAAAACTCACGATTCTCATCAGCTGGCACATAACCACGACCTTTGTTTATCGTGATATCAATCTGCATAGATGCCTTAGAGTCTAAATGACAAATCACCAAATCGGGATTTAACACTTCAAATCCAGTCAGATACTTGTCAATATCACCTGCCTTAAACTCAGTAGTATTCTCAACAGTGATGCTGACCTTCTCGTTCTCGAATTCATCTACTACTTGTCTGAATCTCACCTGCTTGAGATTCAGAATAATGTTGGTCACATCTTCTTTTACACCAGGAACAGAAGAAAACTCATGTTCCACTCCGTCTATGCGGATTGTGTTGATGGCAAAACCATCAAGCGATGAAAGAAGAATGCGGCGCAATGCGTTACCGATTGTAACACCAAAGCCAGGCTCAAGAGGACGGAACTCAAATTTGCCTACTTTGTCATTGGCCTCCAGCATTACTACTTTATCAGGTTTTTGAAATGCTAATATCGCCATTAATTTAATGATTATTTAGAGTACAACTCAACGATTAACTGCTCCTTGATGTTCTCAGGGATATCTGCGCGCTCTGGCTTGTGGAGTAACTTACCTGACTTTGTCTGCTCATCCCACTCTATCCATGGATACTGTGAGTGATTGCGTCCTGCAAGTGAAGCCTCAATTACCTCAAGTGACTTAGCCTTCTCACGTACGCCTACAACCTGACCAGGTTTAACAGAATAAGATGGTATGTTAACAACCTCACCATCTACTACTATGTGCTTGTGGCCAACGAGCTGACGAGCGGCACGGCGTGTAGGAGCAATACCGAGGCGATAAACGATATTATCGAGACGTGACTCGAGAAGCTGAAGAAGAACCTCACCTGTAATACCATTTGCCTTTGCAGCCTTATCGAAAAGATTGCGGAACTGGCGCTCTAATACACCGTAAGTATATTTGGCCTTTTGCTTCTCTGCCAACATGACACCATACTCAGACATCTTACGACGACGGCTGTTGCCATGCTGTCCAGGAGCGAAGTTTCTCTTGGACAAAACTTTTTCTGAACCGAGGATGGCTTCGCCAAAACGACGGTCAATTCTTGATTTCGGACCTGTATATCTAGCCATTTGTGCTATTTATAATATTTGAAAGAATGATTGATATTTTTCTGATGAACGTCATTATACACGACGACGCTTTGGAGGACGGCAACCGTTGTGTGGAAGTGGTGTCACATCGATAATCTCTGTAACTGCGATACCACATGAGTGACAAGCACGTATTGCAGACTCACGTCCGTTGCCTGGACCCTTAACATATGCCTTAACTTTACGGAGACCGAGATCAAAAGCGACCTTAGCGCAATCCTCAGCTGCCATCTGTGCTGCATAAGGAGTGTTCTTCTTAGAACCGCGGAATCCCATCTTGCCGGCTGAAGACCATGAGATAACCTGACCCTCAGAGTTTGCAAGAGATACAATAATATTATTAAAAGAACTGTGAACGTGAAGCTGTCCTATTGCATCAACACGTACGTTTCTTTTCTTCGTTACTGTTTTTTTTGCCATGACTGTTTTTAATATTTATAAGTTACCTAAATACTTTTCTAAGATTCAAGACGCATAATGCCAAATCTTCTCTCTTAGAATAGGATTACTTAGTGGCCTTTTTCTTATTAGCAACAGTCTTCTTCTTTCCCTTACGGGTGCGAGCATTATTCTTTGTGCTCTGACCGCGAACAGGAAGACCGTTACGATGACGGACACCACGATAGCAACCAATATCCATCAGTCGCTTGATATTCAACTGGATCTCTGAACGGAGATCACCTTCCACTTTGAATTCAGCGCCGATTATTTCACGGATTTTGGCTGCCTGATCGTCGCTCCACTCGTTGACCTTCAGATCACGGCTTACTCCTGCCTTATCCAATATCTTTGCTGAACTACTTCGACCTATACCATAGATATAAGTCAATGCGATTTCGCCACGCTTATTCTGGGGCAAATCTACTCCAACAATTCTTATTGCCATTTTTGTTAATTAATGATGTGAATTTTACACGTTAAATCTTACCGAGAATTTCGGAAATGCAAAGTTACTGCATATTTCGGAATTATCGGCAAGAATTAACAAATAATCCAAATTATTCAGATTTCTTAATGATTATCACCGTATAATCAGTAAATAATCAGAAGTTTAGCCCTGACGTGTCTTGAATTTAGGATTCTTCTTGTTAATAACAAAAAGACGTCCCTTGCGACGTACAATCTTGCAGTCAGGAGTACGCTTCTTCAAAGATGCTCTTGTCTTCATTGATTTAATTCTATATTAGAGTTCCTTATTTATATCTGAACACTATTCTACCCTTTGTCAGGTCGTAAGGACTCATTTCTACCTTTACCTTATCGCCAGGAAGAATTTTAATATAATGCATACGCATCTTTCCGGAGATGTGCGCAGTTATTGGGCAACCATTCTCTAGCTCTACTCTAAACATTGCGTTGGAAAGAGCCTCTACGATTGTTCCGTCTTGTTCTATAGCCGATTGTTTTGCCATAATCAGATCTTTTCGTTTTGCAAATGCTTAATTTCTTCAAATGAAGATAGTATCTCAGACTTGCCATGTCTTACGACTATGGTATGCTCAAAATGAGCTGCTGGTTTTCTATCGAGAGTTATTATTCCCCATTTATCTGGAAGCAATCCTATTTTCCTTGAGCCAAGTGTTATCATGGGCTCAATTGCTATACACATTCCATTTTTCAGGATTTCCCCTGTTCCTGGCTTTCCATAATTAGGAACTGGTGGGTCTTCATGCATTGCTTTGCCAATTCCATGGCCTGTCAATTCTCTGACCACACCATATCCATTGGATTCACAATAATCTTGGACTGTGTTACCGATATCACCAACCTTATGCCCTGCGACAGCAACCTGTATAGCTTTGTACAGGGATTGTTCTGTTACCTCTAACAATCGTCTTATCTCATTTGATACATCTCCTACACAGAACGTATAGGCGGAATCACCATTGAAACCATTCAGCAAAACTCCACAGTCAATTGAAATGATGTCTCCTTCTCTTAAGTATTGCTTTGCTGATGGTATTCCATGAACAACACATTCATTGACAGATGTGCAGATACTGGACGGGAATGGTTGTCCAAAAGGATTGGGATAATTCTTAAAGGTTGGCTCTGCTTGATGATCGCGGATGAATTCTTCTGCAATCTTATCAAGTTGCAGGGTAGATATGCCTGGTTTGATATGTTTTGATAACTCAGCGAGAGTCAAACCAACAAGTTGGTTGGCCTCCCGCATGAGTTGGATTTCTTCCTCAGTTTTGAGAAATATCTTCATATTCAGATATTAATATGCAGAAACTCCTCCGTTACGAGTGCGTCCGCTCTTCAAGAGTCCATCGTAATGATGCATCATCAGATGAGATTCAATCTGCTGGAGTGTGTCAATTACAACACCAACGAGAATGAGAAGAGAAGTACCACCGAAGAACTGGGCAAAAGCTTGCTGTACATTCAGAAGTCCTGCAAGAGCAGGCATAATAGCTATGAAAGCGATGAACAAAGATCCAGGTAGTGTAATTCGAGACATTACTGTATCGATGTACTCTGCTGTATCATGTCCGGGCTTTACTCCTGGAATGAAGCCATTATTACGCTTCATATCCTCGGCCATCTGTGTGGGATTGAGTGTGATGGCTGTATAGAAGTATGTGAATGCAATAATGAGTACGACATAGATGGCATTGTAGAGGAAACTTCTATTATCCATAAGTTGGCGAAGACCAGCTGACGCTCCGTCAGAAGAGAAGCCTACTACAGTAAGAGGTATGAACATGAGTGCCTGTGCAAAGATAATAGGCATCACGTTTGCAGCAAACAACTTCAGAGGAATATACTGTCTTGCTCCTCCAATCTGTCGCTTTCCATTTCCTTCAATACGCTTGGCATACTGTACAGGAACCTGACGTGTGCCTTGAGTTAGAAGAATTGCTGCACATACAACGGCATAGAGTATTAGAATCTCGATAATGAACATTACGATGCCACCACCCGAGATTGCAGTGAATCGAGAGCTCACCTCCTGTATAAAAGCCTGTGGAAGACGGGCAATGATTCCAAGCATGATGATGATAGAAACACCATTACCAATACCTTTGTCTGTTATACGCTCACCGAGCCATAGGATAAACATACTGCCAGCAGCAAGAATTAGTGTTGCAGGAATCATAAAAACCTGCCACGAGATGCCGGAAGCGAGAGCTCCAGCAGCCTGCATCTTGAGATTTATCAGGTAAGAAGGTGCCTGGAAAACAAGAATGAACACAGTAAGTATTCTCGTGTACCATGCAATCTTTTTACGTCCGCTCTCTCCTTCACGCTGCATCTTCTGGAAATAAGGTACAGCGACAGCAAGGAGCTGCATGACAATAGAAGCTGAGATGTATGGCATTATACCGAGCGCGAAAATAGACGCGTTGGAAAATGCGCCACCGGAGAACATATCGAGAAGAGACATAAGGCCTCCACTTGTCTGCGATTGCAGTTTCTCGAGCTGGCCAGGATTTATACCTGGAAGTACTACAAATGATCCGAAACGATATATTGCAGTGAACAGCAGGACGATGAGGAGTCGCTGACGCAAATCCTCAATCTTCCAACAGTTCTTCAGTGTCTCAATGAACTTTTTCATTATTATTTAACTATTGTTGTGTTACCACCTACTGCCTCGATAGCCTCTTTGGCAGTTTTAGAGAATGCATTGGCCTCAACTTCCAGCTTTGCTGTGAGCTGTCCGTTACCGAGGATCTTAACGAGCTCCTTTCCATTTGTCAAACCAGCTGCGACAAACTCGTTGATTCCAATCTTAGTGACGTTCTGCTTTTCTGCTATTGTCTGGAGAGTAGAGAGGTTAATGGCGAGATATTCTTTGTGGTTAATGTTCTTGAAGCCAAACTTAGGCAGACGGCGCTGAAGAGGCATCTGACCACCTTCGAATCCTATCTTACGCTTATAACCGGAACGAGCCTTGGCACCTTTGTGTCCACGGGTAGAAGTACCACCAAGACCAGAGCCTGTACCACGTCCGATACGACGACGAGAATGTGTAGAACCCTCAGCAGGAGTCAAATTATGTAATTCCATGTTCTTGTCTATTTAAGAGATTAATTATTCAACAACGGTTACGAGATGATGAACCTTACGAATCATTCCACGTATAGAGGCGTTATCCTCACATTCTACGACCTGTGAGATTTTGTGAAGACCGAGGGCCTGGAGTGTGCGCTTCTGATCAGCAGGAGCGCCGATTCTACTTCTAGTCTGTTTGATCTTAATTGTTGCCATAATTACTCCTCCTTATCCGTTGAAAACTTTATCCATACTGATACCACGCTCTTTAGCTATAGTACGTGCATCACGCATCATACTCAGCGCGAGGATTGTTGCCTTGACGAGATTGTGAGGGTTTGAGCTTCCCTTTGATTTCGCAAGGACATCAGTTACACCTGCACTCTCAAGGACTGGACGCATGGCACCACCAGCAACAAGTCCTGTACCCTGTGCAGCTGGCTTAAGGAAAACCTGGGCACCACCAAATCTAACCTCTATCTCATGGGGTATTGTTCCATTGATGACTGGAACCTTTACCATATTCTTCTTAGCGGCTTCTGTTCCTTTTGCGATGGCGGCGGTTACCTCACCGGCCTTACCGAGGCCACAGCCGATTGTTCCTTTACCGTCACCTACAACAACGATGGCAGCGAATGTGAAGGTTCTACCACCTTTTGTTACCTTGGTAACGCGGTTAATAGCTACGAGCTTATCTTTAAGCTCAGACTCGCTATTTGCTTTTACTTTATCAATTGCCATAATTGTTATTTAGAAATTAAGTCCACCATTACGAGCTGCATCAGCAAGCTCTTTTACACGACCATGATAGAGGTATCCATTACGGTCGAAAACAACACTTGTTATACCGGCAGCTAATGCTTTTTCTGCTACGAGGGCTCCTACCTTGGCAGCCTGCTCCTTCTTGGGCATTGTCTCAAGTCCGAGTGAAGATGCCGAAGCGAGAGTTGTACCGGTAAGGTCATTTATAACCTGTGCGTATATCTGCTTATTGCTACGGAAAACGCTAAGACGAGGACGCTCTGCTGTTCCGTTTACGCTTTTGCGAATTCTATATTTGATTTTGATTCGTCTAATTTCTTTCTTTGTTGTCATAATCGTTAATTGTTTAAAGATTATTTAGCTGAAGCGCTCTTGCCAGACTTACGACGTATAACCTCGCCTTTGAAGAGAATACCCTTACCCTTATATGGCTCTGGCTTGCGGAAAGAACGAATCTTGGCGCAGATAAGTCCAAGAAGCTGTTTGTCACAGCATTCAAGCATAAGAAGAGGGTTCTGGTTACGCTCAGACTTTGTCTCAACCTTTACCTCCTTAGGAAGCTGGATGAAAATTGGGTGAGTATAACCAAGAGAGAACTCTATGAGATTACCTTGGTTAGAAACACGGTATCCGACACCTACGAGCTCAAGAGTCTTCTTGTAACCTTCGCTGACACCTACAACCATATTGTTGACGAGTGAGCGGTAGAGTCCATGGAACGCATTGCGCTGCTTGTAGTTCACGGGGCTGTTCTCATCAACCTCGAAAACGATGTTATTATCTTCAACCTTAACGATGATAGAAGGATCAACCTTCTGTGACATCTCTCCCTTTGGGCCTTTGACTGTTACTATGCTGTCATTGAGAGAGACAGTAACGCCTGCTGGAATTACTATTGGCAATTTACCTATTCTTGACATTTCTGTTCCTCCTAATGATTAATAAACGTAGCAAAGAACCTCACCGCCAATTTTCAGGTCAGCAGCCTCTTTGTCTGTCATAACGCCCTTTGATGTGGAAAGGATAGCAATACCCAGTCCGTTAATTACTCTCGGCATGTCTTTGTAACCAGTGTACTTGCGGAGGCCTGGTGTAGAAACTCGCTTAAGGCACTTTATTGCATTAGCCTTTGTAGCGGGATCATACTTCAGAGCGACTTTGATTGTACCCTGAGGTCCATCTTCAACGAACTTATAGTTCAGGATGTACCCTTTCTCGAAGAGAATCTTAGTGATCTCTTTCTTCAGATTTGACGCTGGCACCTCAACGACGCGATGGTGAGCCATGATTGCGTTTCTGAGTCGTGTCAGAAAATCTGCTATTGGATCTGTCATGAAAAAAAAAGTTTAATTAATCGGGACTACCCCGACAATATTAAAAATATGAAAGTAATAATTTAGATAGTCATGCTCTCTCCCGTTTTACAGGGGAGAGAGCTGATGGCTTTTATTGTGAACATCCTGTCGTAGCCTGTTGCCGGGCAGGTTGTTGTAGCATTGAATTATTACCAGCTAGCCTTCTTAACGCCAGGAATAAGTCCGGCAGAAGCCATCTCGCGGAACTGGATACGTGACAGGCCGAACTGACGTATGTAGCCTTTTGGACGTCCAGTTATCTTGCAGCGGTTGTGAAGTCTGATTGGGTTAGCATTCTTCGGTATGCTCTGAAGTTTGCGAGCAGCCTCGTAAGCCTCTGCGAGATCGGTAGTAGTAGCTATTATCTTCTTGAGGGCAGCACGTTTCTCAGCGTAGCGAGCTACGAGTTTTGCGCGCTTCACCTCACGTGCCTTCATTGATTCTTTTGCCATATCTCTTAATCGTTTTTAGCGTTTTTGAATGGGAGTCCGAAAGCTTTAAGCAGTGCGAAACCTTCCTCGTCAGTCTTGGCAGTAGTCACAAAAGTGATGTTCATACCCTGAATACGATCAACATTGTCGATATTAATCTCAGGGAAGATGATCTGCTCGTGAATACCGAGTGTATAGTTTCCACGACCGTCAAACTTTGTCTCAATGCCCTTAAAGTCACGTATACGAGGCAGAGCAACACGAACCAGTTTCTCAAGGAACTCGTACATCTGCTCACGACGTAGTGTAACCATTACGCCGATTGGCATCTTTTTACGAAGCTTGAAGTTTGCGATATCCTTCTTAGAATAAGTCGCAACTGCTTTCTGGCCGGTTATGGCGGTAATCTCGTTGATAGCTACCTCTATGAGTTTCTTGTCCTGTGTTGCGTCGCCAAGTCCTTGGTTCACGACGATTTTCTTTAGGACAGGAATCTGCATGGCAGAAGTGTAGTTGAACTGCTTCTGGAGTGCTGGAGCGATTGTCTCAGCGTAAACCTTCTTTAACTGTGCTGTATCCATTACTTGATTTCCTCCCCAGACTTTTTAGCGATGCGTACTACCTTCTTGCCCTCACGCTTGATAGCGATACGAGTAGCCTTGCCACTCTTAGGGTCAATGAGACTCAAGTTAGAAATGTGGATTGGAGCTTCCTGCTTTACGATACCACCCTGAGGGTTCTTAGCTGAAGGCTTAGCGTTCTTCGATACAATGTTGATACCCTCAACGATTGCGCGCTGCTCGTCAACCAAGACCTTGAGTACCTTACCAGTCTTGCCCTTATCTGAGCCTGTCAAAACGATAACTGTATCGTTTTTCTTTATATGTAACTTACTCATTACTTGTTGTTGTTAAAAATTAGAGAACCTCAGGTGCCAAAGAAACAACCTTCATGTTGACTGCACGGAGCTCACGAGCAACAGGGCCGAAGATACGGCTACCACGAAGTTCGCCAGCATTGTTGAGCAGCACACAAGCATTGTCATCGAAACGGATATAAGAACCATCAGGACGACGGATTTCCTTCTTTGTGCGAACTATCAAAGCCTTAGATACTGCACCCTTTTTCAAATCACTTGATGGGATAACGTTCTTGACAGCAACGACAATCACGTCACCAACGCTAGCGTAACGACGGCCTGTACCACCGAGAACTCGAATGCAAAGAGCCTCGCGAGCACCGCTGTTATCACATACTGTAAGTCTTGATTCTGCTTGTATCATAATTACTTAGCTTTTTCAATTATTGAAACGAGTCTCCAACGTTTTGTCTTGCTCAGAGGGCGTGTCTCCATAATGAGGACTGTATCTCCCACGTGTGCCTCGTTATTCTCATCGTGGACATGGTATTTCTTTGTCTTCTGGACAAACTTACCATAAAGAGGGTGTTTCTCCTTGAACTTAGCGGCGATGACGATAGACTTCTCCATCTTATCGCTGATAACAACACCCTGTCTTGTCTTTCTTAAATTTCTTGTTTCCATCTGGATAATTGTTATTTGTTAAGTTCTCTCTGACGGAGTACAGTTTTCATACGTGCGATATCACGACGAGCGCCCTTAATCTGAGATGGATTCTCGAGTGGAGTTATCGCGTGGTTGAGCTTCATCTGATGAAGTGCTGCCTGTGCGTTCTCGAGTTTCTCGACCAGCTCGCTGGTCTCGAGTTTGTTAATTTCCTGAATTTTCATAATTATGCGTTCTTGTCGTAATCACGTCTAACAATAAACTTACACTTTACTGGGAGTTTCTGTGCTCCGAGACGAAGAGCCTCCTTAGCGACCTCGAAAGGTACGCCCTCAACCTCGAAGAGGATTCTTCCAGGTGTTACAGGAGCCACCCATCCTGCCACGTCACCCTTACCTTTACCCATTCGGACGTCGGCAGGTTTGCGTGTGATTGGTTTGTCAGGGAAGATACGTATCCAGACTTGTCCCTCACGGTTCATATAGCGATTGATAGCCACACGAGCAGCCTCAATCTGTCGGCTATCGAGCCATTTGGCGTCAAGAGTCTTTATGCCGAATGAGCCGAAGGCGAGCTGTGTGCCGCGATGGGCGTTGCCTTTATTGCCACGACCGTCTTGCGGTCTTCTATATTTTACTCTTTTTGGCTGTAACATGATAAACTTCTACTTTTAACGGTTATTGTTTCTCTTACGGTTACCGCCTCTTCCATTGCGTGGATTGTTTGAGCGGCCGTTGCCCTGCTTCTCCTGAGTGAAGTTTACAGTAACGTCCTTCTTGCCATAGACCTCTCCGCGGCATATCCAGACTTTGATACCGAGAATACCCACCTTAGTAAGAGCCTCAGCCTGGCAGTAATCGATGTCTGCGCGGAAGGTGTGGAGTGGGGTACGACCTTCTTTGAGCATCTCCTTGCGTGCCATTTCGGCACCGTTGAGACGTCCGCAGATTTGAACCTTTATTCCCTCTGCACCGGCGCGCATAGTATTTGCAATGGCCATTTTGATTGCGCGGCGGTATGCTATCTTACCCTCTATCTGGCGAGCGAGGTTAGTGGCTACGATAGTTGCGTCGAGGTCAGGTTTTTTCACCTCATAAATATTGATCTGGATATCCTTGTCATAGAGCTTCTTGAGCTCTTCCTTGAGTTTGTCGACATCCTGACCACCTTTACCAATGACGATACCCGGACGGGCTGTGCATATTGTGATGGTGACGAGTTTTAGTGTGCGCTCGATAACGATGCGAGATATGCTTGCTTTCTCGAGACGTTTGTTAAGATACTTTCGGATTTTCTGGTCCTCGACGAGGTTTTCTCCGAAGCTCTTGCCACCGAACCAATTTGAATCCCAGCCACGTATGATACCGAGGCGGTTAGCGATTGGATTAACTTTCTGTCCCATACTTATTCTTTATCATCATTAGTTTTAGCATCCACGAAGAGAGTGACATGATTAGAGCGTTTGCGGATACGGTATCCACGACCCTGTGGTGCTGGTCTCATGCGCTTCATTGTGACACCCTCGTCAACGAAGACCTTAGAGATGTAGAGTTCTCCATCTTCGGCCTTACGGTCATTCTTTTGTTCCCAGTTTGCAATAGCAGAGCGGAGAAGTTTCTCTACATCAGCAGCAGCCTGCTTTTTTGAGAACTTCAGGACGCCGAGTGCGCGGTTCACTTCCATGCCACGTACCATGTCAACGACATAGCGCATTTTTCTTGGAGAGGAAGGAACGCCGTTCAGCTTTGCAAAGTAAAGATTTTTGCGGGCTTCCTTAAGTTTTTCAGCCGCATTATGTTTTCTTGCTCCCATTGTTTGTTTCTATGGTTTTGGATTGTCATTCCTGCTTACTTACGGTTGCCAGCGTGTCCGCCGAAGCGACGTGTTGGAGAGAACTCTCCGAGCTTATGGCCAACCATATTCTCTGTGATGTAAACAGGGATAAATTTGTTACCGTTGTGAACAGCCACAGTGTGTCCCACGAAATCCGGTGAGATCATTGAGGCTCTAGCCCATGTCTTAACGACATTTTTCTTGCCGCTCTCGTTCATAGCGAGAATTTTCTTCTCGAGGGCGACGTTGATATATGGACCTTTTTTAAGTGAACGACTCATAATTTACTCAGTTTGCTAATTGATTACTTCTTGTTAGCTCTTTCAATGATGTACTTGTTAGAAAGCTTCTTCGGTGCACGTGTCTTGAGTCCCTTAGCGTAGAGTCCCTTACGTGAGCGTGGGTGGCCACCTGACTGACGGCCCTCACCACCACCCATTGGGTGATCAACAGGGTTCATTACGACACCGCGGTTGTGTGGACGACGTCCGAGCCAACGTGAGCGTCCTGCCTTGCCTGACTGCTCAAGAGCATGATCAGAGTTACCTACAGAACCGACTGTTGCCTTACATGCGCTGAGCACCTTACGTGTCTCGCCTGAAGGCAGCTTAATAACGCAGTAGTTTCCCTCACGGGATGTCAACTGAGCAAAATTACCAGCCGAGCGGACGAGGAGGGCACCCTGTCCAGGGCGAAGCTCGATGTTGTGTATCACAGTACCAACAGGGATGTTAGCGAGAGGGAGTGCGTTGCCAACCTCTGGAGCTGCTTCTGCGCCTGACATAAGAGTTGTTCCAACCTTAAGTCCGTTAGGAGCAATGATATAACGTTTTTCACCATCAGCGTAGAAAAGGAGAGCTATACGAGCAGAGCGGTTAGGATCGTACTCAATAGTCTTTACTACAGCTGGAACACCATCTTTCTCTCGTTTGAAGTCGATTAGACGATACTTCTTCTTGTGACCTCCACCTATGTAGCGGACTGTCATCTTACCGGTGTTGTTTCGCCCACCGGTGCTACGCTTACCGTAAACGAGAGACTTCTCTGGCACGGATGCAGTAATATCCTCGAACGTGCCAATAATTTTGTGTCTTTGACCAGGAGTAACTGGTTTTAATTTACGTACTGCCATTTTATTTAGATATTGCTATAAAAATCGATTGTCTCGCCCTCTTTGATTGTGACGATAGCCTTCTTGAATGCGTTCTTCTGTCCTCTTATGAGTCCAGCGCGAGTGTAGCGGCTTGAGCGCTTTCCTGCGTAACGCATAGTATTCACATCTGTTACTGTAACATTGTACAGGCTTTCAACTTCGTTCTTTATTTGGAATTTGTTTGCCTCAGGACGAACAATAAATCCGTAGCGGTTAGCCTGCTTGTCGTTTATCGCGGTCATTTTCTCTGTGACCAGTGGTTTGATGATAAATGCCATGTCTATTGTCTCCTTAGGTTTACTTGTTCAATGTTGATTCGATAACAGGGAGAGAGTTCTCTGCGACCACAAGAACATCAGAGTTAAGGATGCCATATGTGTGGATGTTTGCAGCAGCCTGTACATTTACGCCCTTGAGATTGCGAGCTGACAAATATACATTTTTGTCCTCTGCTGGCAGAACGAAGAGAATCTTCTTTCCTTCGACCTTGAGATTCTTTGCTATATTAACTATCTCCTTGGTCTTTGGGGCCTCAAGGTTGAAATCCTCTACAACGACGATTGCATTACCCTGTGCCTTATATGTGAGGGCACTCTTACGAGCGAGGATCTTTGTCTTGAGGTTAAGTTTTGAGCGATAGTCACGTGGACGTGGGCCAAACACGCGAGCACCACCTACGAGGACTGGTGAGTTGATATCACCGCGACGTGCGCCGCCGCCGCCCTTCTGACGTCCGAGCTTACGTGTAGAGCCAGACATCTCTGAGCGCTCTTTTGCTTTTGCTGTACCCTGACGCTGATTGCCAAGGAACTGCTTTACGGCGAGGTATATTACGTGATCGTTAGGCTCAATTCCGAAGACAGATTCGTTTAACGTAACCTTTCTTCCGGTCTCCTGACCATTTATATTCAATACGTTAACTTCCATTATTTCTGAATTAAGACTGTTGAACCATTATAACCAGCAACCGAGCCCTTAACGATGATAAGGTTCTGCTCTGGTATTACCTTTAACACTCTGAGGTTCTGGGTTGTAACACGCTCGTTACCCATGTGTCCGCCCATTCTCATACCCTTAAACACCTTCGCAGGGTAAGAGCAGGCACCTATTGAACCTGGTTTGCGGAGACGGTCATCCTGACCGTGTGTAGCCTGACCTACACCACCGAATCCATGACGCTTCACAACGCCCTGGAAGCCTTTACCCTTTGATGTTCCGACAACGTCAACAAAAGCTGCGTCGTTGAACAGATCAACAGTGATTGTGTCACCGAGGTTATATTCCTCGTCGAATTTGAACTCGGCCAAGTGCTTCTTAGGTGTTGTACCAGCCTTCTTGAAGATACCAGCCATAGGCTTGTTAGTGCGTGACTCTTTAGCCTCGGCGAAACCGAGCTGAACAGCCTTGTAGCCATCAGTCTCGACCGTCTTCACCTGTGTTACAACACAAGGACCAGCTTCGATAACAGTGCACGGTACATTCTTACCGTCGGCACTGAAAACGGATGTCATTCCGATTTTTCTTCCAATTAATCCTGGCATTTCAATTTTAATATTAATATAATATATGTATTGTATTCACTCAGAGTGTATGCCCGACACCACCATTTGGGGTATATACACACAAAAATAGAACCGACCTTAGAATTCTCTAAAGCGTTCATTTTCAGTGGGTTGATGGATAATCCAGCGCAACATACACCTTTTAACGATGCAAAATTACTATATTTTTTCTATATATGCAAGTTTTTCTCTGATTTTTTTACTATATAGTCTTACATTTTTTTCCAACATGGATTATGCCTCGACGAGACGACGAACTATCCAGATAGCTGCTGAGCAATCTATATTAATATGTGCGTCTGCCATAAAGCCTGCCATCAGCGAATGCAGATTGGCGGGGCGGGAACAGAGACAAACAAACATATGTTTTGGGGCGGTATCAAACCGACATTGCTCTTGTTCCAATATGCAAAATCCGATGAACAGGTGAGCCATTAACACACAGAAGCCCGTATCAGGGGAACATCTCAGGCTTAGTCCTTAGCCAGAAACGTCTCATCTTGCGTTTCCACCAGGCATGGCACCCCATTGGCAGTTCTCCATTTGTCAATTTGAATGCCAGAGAGGGATATTTGTCAAAGGAGAATCTCAAAGCGTCTTCTACTGATGGGTATTTGAAATTGTCAGGCTCAACAGCCCAGAAAACATCCTCGTTATAGAGATGACACTTTTCTCTGCGGTTGACATAAGGTGCGATTTTCTCTGATTCTTTCCTCAGGACATCAAGATGAGAAGCCACTCTCCTGAGTGACAGCCCTCCATTGCCTACCTTGCCATAAAGGTCTCGTCGTGACCTTTGGCCTTTCTTGTGACTCATCCACGTCGACAATGCCACCAACTGTCGGATTATGGGCAGGTTGTAAACTGGTTTTCTCAACCAAGGAGCCCCAACATAGTCATACCCCGCCTCGCACCATTCCTCAAGTCTATCAGAAAAGACATATGCATCTGTCTGGCATATCAGGATGTATTCGTACGCCTCGAATGCTGAATAGAACTCCTCTGACATCATGAGGCGGTTATAGCCCATGATACCCTTGAAGAAACGGGAATGAAACGACTGGAACTTCAGCTCAGGATACATTTTGGATATGATACGAATATCAAGGCCTTCAGGATGGACCACGACTATATCGTGCGCACCAAGCACCTTGCAGGTTCTGCTGACAGAAATACGCTCATATTCACCTAACTCCTTCTTATATATAGGTATGACGACTACTACTTTTTTCATGATGCAAAGATAAGAAAAAATGATGTCACAGGCAAGGATATCTGCATGAAAGGCGCCTTTGCCTGCATAAAACAGCGTCCAATCACACTTTTGTCCACATGATTCATTAGCAAAGGCAATAACAGTCATGGTATAATGACAAAGAGAAGACCGTGTGGTCATTCAGATATCATGCCGAAGACCACCATATCGTTACCACAAGCCAAAGGCACCAAATACGACAAGCACAATATCCACCCTTCATCTGTCTGCTCTGGCATTACAGGTCATCAGCGTCTCGTGTATATATTATTTTGTTGTACGAAGACAAACAAAAGCGAGAAAAATGACAGAAAAGTTGTGTATGAGAGAAAAATAATGTAACTTAGCAGTCAGAAAACGATGTGGTGCATAGCAAACAATTCCAACCCCATGTTGTGGCATTGCCAGTCTACCACTCACAATCTGAACAGATATAACAAATGACAGGAAAGATTATAGACCTACCGAGGATATATGACCCCCGCGGGAACCTCACTGTTGTAGAACAGCTTAAGGAAGTACCATTTGACATAAAGCGTGTATACTGGACATACGATGTTCCAGGAGGCGAGAGCCGAGGAGGGCATGCGCACAAGAAATGCCAGTCATTCATCATTGCTGTCAGCGGATCATTTACTGTACGCCTTGACGACGGCCACAAACATGAGACATACCATCTCAACCATCCATATCAGGGTTTGCTTATCAACACAGGAGTTTGGAGGACTCTGGAAGACTTCTCATCCGGAGCTGTGTGTCTTGCCCTTGCCTCAGAGTTGTTCGACGAGAACGATTATATCCGCGAGTATAACGACTTCATCAGATACGTGGAGGACAAGGAGAAAGGCAAAGGTCCGGACTGTGAGGGATGAGAATCCGGGCTAAACATACACCTTATACTATCTCAAAGCATTCTATAGAATTCGCCATAAATGAGCACACCAATCATAACACGCAGATACTGTCAAGAGAACAGGGACGAGTGGAATAATTTTGTCAGTGAATCACGAAACGGCACATTCCTATTCGACCGCAATTACATGGACTATCACTCCGACCGTTTTGAAGACAGCTCACTTCTGTTCTACAATTCCAGGAACAGACTGTTGGCCATGCTTCCTGCCAATCGGGCTGGTGATATGCTCTATTCCCATCAAGGGTTGACATATGGTGGCCTTATAACAAAAAATGATGCATGCGCTGAGCTGGTATATGACATTTTTGAGTCAATGAACACATTCCTTAAGGGAGAGGGCATTAGACGTGTGGTATACAAGGCCATCCCCTGGATATACCACACTTACCCCTCAGAGGAGGACCTTTATGCTCTGACGTATGCATCGAAGGCACGTCTTGTCTCACGCGACATATCATCAGCATTCCCATTGTCCTGTCGGCTTCGATTTACTGAGTCACGACGCGCGGGAATAAGGAAGGCAAGAAAAGCGGGAATCACCGTGACAGAAAGCGAAAAGCTGGAAGAGTTCTGGCAAGTATTATCCGACAATCTTATGGCCAGGCACCATGCCACGCCTGTGCACACACTTGACGAGATTAAGCTTCTCATGTCGCGCTTCCCGGGCAACATCCGGTTATATACAGCAGAGCTTTCCGGTAAGGTAGTTGCAGGTACAATATTATATATATGTAAAGAAGTGGTACACACTCAGTATATTTCAGCATCACCTGAGGGGAAGGCGTGTGGAGCCCTTGACATACTTTTTGACCATATCATTAACAACGAATATTCTGACAGGCACTTCTTTGATTTCGGCAAATCGACCGAGCATGACGGCTCTGTCCTCAACCGTTCGCTTATTTTCCAGAAAGAAGGTTTTGGGGCACGTGGTGTCTGCTACGACACTTATGAATGGGAACTGTGAACAGCGTTTCAGGGATGTCTCAGCTTCATACATGACAGGCAGTTACCAGCCAGCAGTCTGATTCGACATTATGATTACCAAAAGCAGCATGAGCCAATAACAACACACACTACCCTTTCATACCCGATATCATTATAAGGAGCTTCACATGCATCCTCACAAATACGGATAAAGCCAGACAGTAGCAAAGCAATCTGTCTGGCTTATTTCGTATCCATGCAGAAGCATGGAAATGTTCATAAGAATGTACATTTTCTAACCATGGCATAGTCTGAGCTTGCCCAGCCTCTGCTCATTCGGCTTGACGAAAATGTTCCCATGAAGGGAAAAGTGTACTACACCTTTATCTCTACCTCAACACCTGAAGGGAGCTCAAGCTTCATCAGTGCGTCAACAGTCTTTGCTGTTGAGCTGTAGATATCGATGAGACGCTTGAAGTCAGAGAGCTGGAACTGCTCACGAGCCTTCTTGTTAACGAAGGTAGAGCGGTTTACAGTATAGATACGCTTGTGTGTTGGAAGAGGTATAGGACCACTTACATGTGCACCTGTGGCCTTCACGGCCTTAACGATTTTCTCTGCTGACTTATCTACGAGCTGGTGGTCGTAGCTCTTCAGCTTGATACGGATTTTCTGACTCATAATTGATTTTTCTATATAAATAAGAGGATAAAATATGAAACAGGAGGGCTTCACCCGTAAAGAGTCATTTGCTCACGAGAGAGCCGTCTCCTGTTGTTTTTTTGTCTGTCTATACTCGGTAAAGCTGATTAGACAAGATCAGCGCGTCCCTTGCACTCCTCGAGGATAGCCTTTGCGATAGAGCTTGAGACTGCCTCGTGGTGGTCATACTCCATAGAAGAAGTAGCACGACCAGAAGTGATTGTGCGGAGAGCTGTTACATAGCCGAACATCTCAGAGAGAGGAACCATAGCCTTAACAATCTTCGCACCTGAGCGGGCATCGTCCATGCCGAGAACCATACCGCGGCGCTTGTTGAGGTCGCCGATGACGTCGCCCATAGACTCCTCTGGAGTAACAACCTCTACCTTCATGATAGGCTCCATGAGAACAGGACCTGCCTTAGGGCAAGCATTCTTGAATGCGTTGCGAGCAGCGAGTTCGAATGACAACTGGTCAGAGTCAACTGGGTGGAAGCTACCGTCAATGAGAGTAACCTTCAGACCAGTTACAGGATAACCGCCGAGAACACCGCTCTTGAGGCAGTCTTCGAATCCCTTCTGTACAGCTGGGATGAATTCCTTAGGCACGTTACCGCCCTTAACCTCATTGATGAACTGGAGATCGCCTTCCTTGTAATCCTCATCCTTAGGACCGATGTTTACAATGATATCAGCGAACTTACCACGACCACCGGACTGCTTCTTATAAACCTCACGGAGATTAACTTCCTTAGTGATAGCCTCCTTGTAGTTAACCTGTGGCTTACCCTGGTTACATTCTACCTTGAACTCACGCTTCAGACGGTCGATGATGATGTCGAGGTGAAGCTCACCCATACCAGAGATAATGGTCTGACCACTCTGCTCGTCGGTACGAACGGTGAATGTCGGGTCCTCTTCAGCGAGCTTAGCGAGACCGTTGTCGAGCTTAGCGATGTCAGCCTGGCTCTTCGGCTCCACTGCGATAGAGATTACGGTATCAGGGAACGACATTGACTCAAGCACGATCGGGTGTGCCTCGTCGCAGAGTGTGTCACCTGTGCGGATATCCTTGAAGCCTACACCTGCGCCGATATCACCAGCGTCGATTGTCTCCATCGGGATTTCCTTGTTTGAGTTCATCTGGAACAGACGGCTGATACGCTCCTTCTTGCGTGAACGCGGGTTGTAAACGTATGAGCCTGCAACTACCTTACCTGAGTAAACGCGGAAGAATACCAGACGGCCCATGAACGGGTCGGTAGCGATCTTGAACGCGAGAGCTGATGTCGGCGCCTCCTCAGACGGCTTGCGGTCTTCCTCTTCCTCTGTGTCAGGGTTTGTACCAACGATAGCTGCTGTATCGAGAGGTGAAGGAAGGAATGCGCAAACGTAGTCGAGAAGCGGCTGAACGCCCTTGTTCTTGTATGAAGAACCGAGAAGCATAGGAGTGAGCTCCATAGAGATTGTACCCTTGCGGATAGCTGCGATAAGCTCCTCTTCTGTAATCTCCTGGCCATCGAGATACTTCTCCATGAGAGCGTCGTCAAAGTTGGCTGCGCTTTCAATCATCTTCTCGCGCCATTCGTTAGCCTCGTCAACGAGATCAGCAGGGATCTCCTCAATGTCGTACTCAGCGCCCATTGTCTCGTCGTGCCAAAGGATAGCCTTCATCTTGAGAAGGTCTACAACACCCTTGAAGTTCTCCTCAGCTCCGATAGGAATCTGAATAGGACAAGGGTTAGCACCGAGGATGTCCTTCATCTGCTGTACTGTCTCGAAGAAGTCAGCACCTGAACGGTCCATCTTGTTTACGTAGCCGATACGCGGTACGTTATATTTGTCTGCCTGGCGCCATACTGTCTCTGACTGCGGCTGTACGCCGTCAGCTGCAGAGTAAGTAGCAACTGCGCCGTCGAGTACGCGGAGTGAACGCTCCACCTCAGCGGTAAAGTCAACGTGTCCCGGGGTGTCAATCAAGTTAATCTTGTATGACTTGCCAAGATAGTTCCAGTTACATGTTGTAGCAGCAGAGGTGATAGTGATACCACGCTCCTGCTCCTGTGCCATCCAGTCCATGGTAGCGCTACCATCGTGAGTCTCACCGATTTTGTGAGTCTTACCTGTATAGAACAGAATACGCTCTGAAGTTGTTGTCTTACCGGCATCGATGTGAGCCATGATACCGATATTACGTGTAAAATGCAAATCGTGCTTAGCCATTTCTTTATTATCCTTAGTTGAAAATGATTCTTTTAGAAACGGAAATGAGCGAATGCACGGTTAGCCTCAGCCATACGGTGCATATCCTCCTTGCGCTTGAATGCGCCGCCCTGGTTGTTGTATGCGTCCATTATCTCTGCAGCGAGTTTGTCTGACATGCCCTTTCCGCCGCGCTTGCGTGCGAAAGCGATCATGTTCTTCATAGACACAGACTCACGACGGTCCGGACGTATCTCTGTAGGCACCTGGAATGTGGCACCACCGATACGGCGGCTCTTAACCTCAACATGAGGAGTGATATTGTCGAGAGCCTGCTTCCAAATCTCGAGAGCAGATTTCTCTTCGTTCTTCATTTTCTCACCTACAGTCTTGAGGGCGTTGTAGAAGATCTCATAAGAGATGTTCTTCTTGCCGTCATACATGAGGTGGTTAACAAACTTTGACACTTTCTTGTCATTGAAGACTGGATCCGGAAGGATCAGGCGCTTCTTTGGTTTTGCTTTTCTCATTTGTTTTGTTTGTAGAAAATCTTGCGTGGGGCTGTCTGTTTCTTGTTCTTCAACGTCCGCTCCCGGACATTTACTCAACCTTTTGTTTTAAGTCTCCAGCAAAACATTTTATTGATTTTGTTTGTTTAAGGGGTTGTCTTGTGCTATATCTGTAATAGTCAGTATTACTTCTTAGCCTTAGGACGCTTTGCGCCATACTTTGAACGGCGCTGTGTGCGGTTTGCTACGCCGGCAGTATCAAGTGTGCCACGTACGATGTGATAACGTACACCTGGGAGGTCCTTAACACGACCGCCACGTACGAGAACGATAGAGTGCTCCTGAAGGTTGTGGCCCTCTCCTGGGATGTAAGAGTTAACCTCCTTCTGGTTTGTCAAACGTACACGGGCAACCTTACGCATTGCCGAGTTAGGCTTCTTAGGTGTTGTGGTATAGACACGAACACAAACGCCACGACGCTGAGGACATGAGTCCAGAGCTGGCGACTTGCTCTTGTCAACAAGCACCTTTCTGCCTTTTCTTACTAATTGCTGAATTGTAGGCATAATTGTTGTTTTTTTGTTTTTATATATTGTTATTTCCTTAAATACATAGCAATTCATGGCACACTAAAGGCCATTTCGGGGTGCAAAGGTACGAATATTTTCCCAAAAGACATAATTATATATATACAAAAGCGACGCCGGCCATTCTGATTTAATAATAATTAACTCTGAGTAACGTAATTTAATTACATAATTAACACAACAACATCACAGTTTGAATCTATCGCAGCCGGTTTCACACACATGAATGCATGGAAACACGGGTGTGCAACAATGGCTTTTCGTTCAAAACAAGCGGCATGTCACCACCCTTCTCCTCATTCAGATAATGGATGACGACACGCCGTCGGTTAGCTATGTAACGGAGTCAGATGCTCCGCCACGAGCAACAATACTGGCGTAGGGGCGCCACGAGAAGGCCATTGCAGCCTGTCCTGTTACGCCTCTCCTCCTGTGCCCGACTTGAATGGGGCGATTGTCCGTCCGCCCTGGCCTGGCATCTGTATCTTGCCAAACTGCTGCTCGTAGCGCATAAGGTTCTCCTGCAGGGCATGGAGCAGGCGCACGGCATGCTCTGGAGCCATTATCACGCGCGACACGACATTAGCCTTTGGGGGACCGGGGAGTATAGAAGCGAAATCGATTGTGAACTCTGAGCTTGAATGGCTTATGACAGCGAAGTTCGAGTATATGCCTGTAGCCACTTCCGGACGCACTTCCATCTGCAGCTGCTGTCCGTTCTGATTGTTGTTTTTGTCCATTGTCTGTATGTGTATATATAATTATGTTTTTATGCGTATATATTATAATGTGTATCAACACATGGTCTCAGCCATGCTGAGGCATAGGGATACCGTAACAGTATGCGAAGATAACACTTTTATACGATATACGCAAGCCGACACAAGCATAAGCCAATGATTTTAGGAAATAATAACTAAGAAGACGATTGCACAAGACAACTGTCAGCATATTGGCATGAACCAAGAAAACATGTCATATTTTTAGGTCTACGAAATGAAAGGTAATAGAAATATCATCAAAAAGGAGTGACCGTGTCAAGCATGTTGACAATGTTACAGGGCTAACAGAGTATAGGTATACGGTAAAGGTGACATATGTGCTGGACAGTTACATTCAGATACGATTGATTATAATTCTTTAATTCATCGGGCTTAAATCTTAATTCAATGAAAAAACAAGGGATAATGTTTTGGTATCAGCGAAAAGAATAGTATCTTTGCAATAGACAGGATGCAGCCAGTCATCGCATGGGCATGCTTGGCCATGCCTTCACCTTGATATATATCCATAACACGACAGGCTGCGCCTCAGGACAACACCCCGCACAACACATCTAACCAGCAAAAGAAGAGACATCATGGAAAATACACAGACTATAGACAAGAGACATTTCTACTGCCTTATATTGGCTGGTGGAAAGGGAAGAAGGCTTTGGCCTGTCAGCAGATACTCGATGCCGAAGCAATTCCTCGACTTCTTCGGGACAGGGAAGACTATGCTTCAGGAGACATACGAGAGGTTCAGACGTTTCCTTCCTGCCGAGAACATCTATGTGTCGACATACAAGGAGTATCAGGATATTGTGGCCGAGCAGCTACCGCATCTCGACAGGGACCACCTCCTCATCGAGCCTATAAGACGCAACACAGCCCCAATAGTGGCATGGGCTGCCCACCGCATAGAGAAGAATGACAGCGAGGCATCGATAATAATATCTCCTGCCGACCAGATTGTCATGAACGAGGAGACTTTCCAGAAAGACACGCTGGAGGCTATGGCACACGCCAAGGCGGACAAATGTTTCCTGACGATGGGCATACGTCCGACACGCCCTGAGCCTGGATATGGATACATACAGATGGGCGACGTGGTGGAGAACGCTAACGGCGAGGAGGGGTTCTACAAGGTGCAGTCGTTCACGGAGAAGCCGGAGAGGGACTTTGCGGAGATGTTCATGAGGAGCGGAGAGTTCCTGTGGAATACGGGACTGTACATAGCCACTCCGCAGACCATCCGCGACAGGCTGTCAGGAGAGCTGCCGTCGGTGATGAGGTCATTCGACGAGGAGCACGCAGAGACAACGCCTGAGGAGGAAAGGGCATGGATAACAGAACGCTATGCCACATATCCAAACCTCTCGATAGAGAACGGTATACTGGAGAGAGTTGATGATGTGTGTGTGAAAGAGTGTCACTTCGGATGGGCAGATGTAGGCACATGGCACGGTGTCTACGAGGCATGCTCGAAATCAGAGGGTGACAATGTGACGCTCGACACGGAGGCACAGCTGTCTGACACTACCGGCTGTCTGATAAAACTGCCACACGGGAGGACGGCTGTCATTAACGGCCTGCATGACTTCATCGTCGTGGAGGAAGGCGATGTCCTGCTGATAACCCCAAGGACAGACACATCGGACGAGATGGTGAAGCAATTGACACGCTTCATAATAGACAGGGACACGAACCACTGAGCCCCTGCCTACCAGATGGAGCGGCACTGTACAGGCTGAGACACCCGCATTCACGGCGGACAATATCGCGCCCACGCATAACAGACATAATACCAGCATGTTAGATACATTCAACGACAACACCCGCGATAGGCACTGAATGAGCGCGTCATCCGTACCGAATGAGGGGCTCACTGGCACTGGATGACGGGCTTATATGTGCTGGATGGGGAAACGGGCTCAGAACTCTGCCTCGTCAGCGCCAGCGGGAGGCTGCATTCACAGCTGTCCGACGACATGGCAACAAGAAGCCCTGCCCGAACCAGACAATGAGTCCATACTCCATGAACAATGAGGATATAGAGCTGGAAAAATGAGTCCATACCCCGGGAACAATGAGGATATAGAGCTGGAAAAATGAGGCTATAACCTAAAAACAACAAGGTTATGGCGCTGGAAAGAATAGCATGAGAAAAGGCTGGATGACGGTTTGCATGCCGTCGTCCAGCCTTTTCTCTGTCTTGGCGTGTGATGGGGAATGGAGCACATGACTGCCATTCCCATCACCGGATATATGTCAGAAATATTACAAACTGTCACTGTCCGGTATGTTGTCCGTAACCAATCATACGGCGTTACAGGACAGTGAACCTTTTCAGGAGTAATCCCCTTATTATCGTCTTCCAATCTTGAACTCTACAGTCTCTGCTCCCTGTGACGAGAGGCGTACACGGATAGAGTCGTTGCCTGGCACCTGGTATATGATATTGTCAAATGTATAGGCTGTGATGAAGCTGCCTGGCTGTGACGAAGCGTCCTTAGATGTGTGACGGTTGTAGAGGAGATTGAGCGATATGGCGTTCTCAGAGATATCGTCCTCGTTAAATGTCAGGGTCATTGCAGGATATACGCCCTTGTTGTTGACAACAGAGTATGATCCCTCAAGGGCTATGTTGAGATAGCCACGGTGATACCAGTAGTCAGTGAACTTTTTGATATCGAAGATACTGTCAGCGACAGTCTGGTTCTTTGCCTCGGCTGTAGCGTAGTGCATAGGGGCCTGCTCGTCGACATAGCTTCCCTGGAGTACCTGCGCGTTGTTCACCACCACGTCGCCTTTCTTGTTGACTGGGTCAGAGTAGACCACGTCGGCCTCCTTGAACGAGAGCTGGAAGAAGCAGCGCTTGTGCGCACCAAAGCCGTTGCCGTTTGTCACCTGCTGCACGCTCGCTGGTGAGAGATGGAATGTGTATCCGCCTGGATGATAGAGCGTATAGTTAGGGTATGAGCCCTCAATGACAAAGTGACCGGTGAAAATCATTGAGTTGTCATCGTTGTCATTACATGAAGCCAGTGTGCCTATTGTCGCGAAGACAATGGCAAGAGAATAGATAATCTTTTTTGCGTTCATTGTTCTTTTAGGTTAAATATTTGTTTCTTTCAGTTTATATCCACACAGCAGCTGGCAGGCAGTCTGTCCCTGCCGGGCTGTCATATATATAATTCACAAAAAGGCGAAATATTGCATGGAGTATGGAAAAAAATGAAAAAATATTATCCTCGGGTGCAAGAAAAGGCATATCTTTGTATTATAATAATGACAAGAACGTTGATGATGAACACCGAGAAGCAAGACATAAGACGTGCGCAGGATGGTGACGCAAAGGCACAACGTAGGATATACCAGGCTCATGCAGGGTATCTCTACGCTGTATGCTCGCGTTATCTCAGCCAGGACGACGACGTCAAGGATGCCATGCAGGAGGCGTTCATAAAAATCTTCACACACCTTGACTCGTTCCAATACCGCGGAGAGGGGACGCTGCGCTCATGGATGACACGCATTGTCGTCAACGAGTCGCTGAGGCATCTGCGCACAAAGACATTCTACGACGAGAGCATAGAGGATGTCGCGGATATCGAGGAGAAAGCGGAGACGGACCTCGGAGAATTCTCCGCCGAGGATATCCACAGCATGATAAGACAGCTGCCCGACGGCTACAGGACTGTGCTGAACCTCTATGTCTTTGAGGGGAAAAGTCACAAGGAGATAGGACAGATGCTGGGTATATCGGAGACAACATCAGCATCACAATACCACAGGGCGAAGCGCATGATGAGAAAAATCATAACACGTCACCGCAATGAATGACCATGGTAACAGGCATCGCGACGGCGGCAGCCCAAAGACGTGACGGCAGACATGGACAGTACATAAGAGGACACGAGAGGACAGGACGCACAAGGAGAAGGACACCAACGAGAAATCCCAACACATCATATACAACATCAATATGGCAGACAGATTTGAGAGAAACCTCCGGGAGAAGCTGAAGGACTACGAGAGGCCCGTGCCGGAGGATATATGGAAAGGTATAGAGCAGGGCATGGCCGGCAGAAGGAAGCGCGGCAGGAGAATCATGCCTATATGGTATGCGACGGCTGGCATAGCTGCTGCAGCATGCCTGCTTGTCGTCATGTATATGAAGAACGACACCCAGATGCAGCAGACTGTGGCGGAGACGGAGCGAAGGCATAACGCCCGTAAGGCCATGGATAACGCCGTGGGCGATGTCATGGGCAGCGACATCATAGCCGGAATAACGGCTATGGCAGAGAAAGGTACACGAGAGAAGACGATGAATGCACACCTGACGGCCCCAGAGACTGACGACGAGGGCAGCATGACGACAACGGCAGAGGAGAAACAGCGGGGCGGCAACGGCGGCGAGGCGGAAAACACAGGCAGCACTCTACCCGAAGAGGACAAGAGCAGGCAGGGAATGCAGACCAAGAAGAAGCAGGAGGACAGGAAATGGGACACCAACCCGCATAAGGGCAACAGCAAGGACAGGACAGGAGACACAAGGCGCAGGGACAGAGGAGGCAGACTGTCAGCCTCAATATACGGCACAGGCGTGCCTTCAAGCCAGAATGCAACGGCAGGAAACATGATAATGAGCTCAAGCGCAGCCAATATAGCTGGCTATAAGAATATGCTCCAGGCTGTCACTCCCGAGCCGGCAACGGAGGCGACACACAGCATCCCATTCAAGTTCGGAGTGAGCCTGAGATACGGGCTGACAAGGAACATCGGCTTAGAGGGAGGTGTCAGATACACCATGCTGAAATCAAAGTTCACACAGAAGCCATCACACGCCGAGAACCATCAGGATGTGGGCATGGTAGGAATCCCCATAGCCCTGACATACAAGATATACGGCAACCGCACGTTCGAGACGTATGGCAGCATCGGAGGAGAGGTAGCCAAGACTGTCAAGGCTGACGACGACGTGTACAGCGACCTTGCCAAACCATGGCAGCTGTCAGCCAATGCGGCTGTCGGAGCACAATACAACATCACCCCGGCAATAGGCCTTTACATAGAGCCAAGCGTCGGATACTATTTCGACAATGGCTCAGGCCTGAGGACGACATACTCAGACCATCCTTTCAACTTCAATGTCAGTGTGGGACTCAGATTCTCTGCACATTGATGCCTAACAGGGGGAATGACGAGCTTGCGGCTACAATGGGGCAGGCTCATAGAGGGGCTTATATATGCTCATAGCGCGGCTTAATTATATAATAATATAAGGTATAGAGCGCCTGACGCTGGGGAGAATGTCTCCATGGCTTCAACCATCCGTCAAACAACGGCACATCCGGGTCAAGGACAGAGCCTCGCATACCATAGTCCGCAGCAGGCGGCATTCTCTCAGAAAGCATCCGTTAGCCTGCCATGACATGCGCCGCGGATGACGGGAGAGTCTGGATTGTGATGCGCCGGAATTGTTAAAGAAAGTTTATTTGGCCGTGTTTTCAAGACGAATGTGAAATAAAAGTCGTAACTTTGCAACCGCTTATGCCCAGATGGCGGAATAGGTAGACGCGTTGGTCTCAAACACCAATGCCGCAAGGCGTGCCGGTTCGAGCCCGGCTCTGGGTACATAACACATAATTTTAACAGCAAAAGGACAAGGCCCGAGAAGCCGTGACAGCATTACAGCGGCAGTCTGGGAAAGCCCTTTTCAGAGTCATACAGGACAACAGATGGGAGTCCTGGCACAGGGATTGTGTCGGGATTCTTATCTTTTTGTCGTGTAAAGAGAAACCACAATCAAATACCCTAAACCCAAAAGTACATTATGGCTTACATGTCACAAGAAGGCTACAACAAGCTCGTGGCCGAGCTCCAGCGC
>OBLI01000081.1_pt1 | contig 93890 bp, 75 predicted proteins | sample 1519701 | NCBI WGS metagenome assembly OBLI01 (sample SAMEA3663005, study PRJEB22513) | pig gut metagenome | biome: pig gut; feature: pig-associated habitat; material: faeces | place: France | collected 2012
AAGACCGAGTTTTTCAAACAAATCGCTAATTTTGCACTTGCCAGTTGAACCTGCAGGATATCTGGATCGGATGTTTATTTTTTGCGATTTTGGTGGGTGGGCTTTCGGCATTTCGGGAATTTGCATTATCTTTGCAGTTTGGAAGTAATCTTTTTTTTGTTTGGGTCGCCTCTTTTGTATTAGAAGGGTCGCCTTCTATTAAAAAGACATGTGCTCTCATTATTATATGCTCTCATTATTATATGAGTGTGTTCATTTGGTGAATGACATTATTAAATTAAGCGGAATTGAAAGCAGCGTATTATACTCTTGGGTGTAAACTCAATTTTTCGGAGACTTCTACCATCGGCAAGATGCTCGCCTCTCGGGGTATTACCCGCGCCGAGGAGGGTGAAGACCCCGATATCATCGTGATCAACACCTGTTCGGTGACCGAGATGGCAGATAAGAAGGGCCGCCAACTCGTGCGTAAGCTCTCGCGGCAATCACCCGAGGCTACCATCGTCGTGACCGGTTGCTATGCCCAACTCAAACCCGACGAAGTGGTAAGCCTGCCCGGCGTCGACATCGTGTTGGGATCTAACGAAAAATTGCGCATCCTCCAATACTTGGACCGATGGTTCAAGACCCGCTGCATTCAAGTCGAGGTAACCCCCTCGTTGGAGATCAAGGAATTTATGCCCTCCTGCGAGCGAGGTGACCGCACTCGCTATTTCCTGAAAGTGCAAGATGGGTGCGACTACTACTGCACCTACTGCACCATACCCTACGCCCGCGGTCGCTCCCGTTCCGGCAAGATCTGCGAAATCGTCAAACTGGCGGAAGAGGTTGCCGCCGAAGGTGGCAAGGAAATAGTCATAACCGGAGTGAACATCGGCGACTTCGGTCGCGACACCGGCGAGAAATTCTTCGACCTCCTTAAAGCCTTAGACCGCGTCGAGGGCATCGAACGCTACCGAATCTCATCTATAGAGCCAAACCTCATCACGCATGAGATTATCGACTGGATCGCCGCCGAGTCCAAGCGATTTATGCCACACTTCCATATACCCCTGCAGTCGGGGTCCGACCGCGTGCTCAAATTGATGAACCGTCGCTACGATACCTCCCTCTTCAGCGACCGCATCTCTCATATACGCCAAGTTATCCCCGATGCATTCATCGGCGTCGATATCATAGCCGGAGCCCGCGGCGAAACTCCCGAAGAGTGGGAGAAAAGCCGCGAATTTGCACGTAGCCTCGATGTAAACCAACTCCATGTCTTCCCTTACTCCGAGCGCCCCGGCACCAAGGCTCTCCTCCTCGGCGATAAAGTGAGCCAAGAAGAAAAACATCATCGCGCCGCTCAACTGATAGAAATCTCCGGCGAAAAACATGCCCAATTCCTCCGACGACATGTCGGCACCATAAGTCGTGTGCTCTGGGAGCAACCTACCCACGCAGCAGGCAAAATGCATGGCTTTACCGAAAACTATATCCGCGTCGAAACTGACTACGACCCGGCATTGGTCAATCATGTCACCGAAGTCATTCTGAGCGATGACAATATCTCTGCCGAACAATAAAATATAGGCATCCACATGAAAGAATTAGGTGTAATAATATTGAACTGGAACGGGATCGACCTCCTCAAGAATTTCATCCCCACCGCCTCGCGCCATACCGTCTGTGACCGAGTCGACCTAATCGTCGCCGACAATGGCTCGGACGATGAGTCTGTGACATGGCTTCGCGCAAATCACCCCGAAGTGAAAGTCATCGAACTGGGCGAGAACTTCGGTTTTGCAGAGGGTTACAACCGAGTTATCTCACAGGTCAACTATCCCTACGTCACCCTCCTGAACTCCGACGTTGAAGTGACTCCCGAATGGTGGAAACCTCTATTGGAATTTATTAAGGATAATCCTGATGTGGGGGCAATCCAACCCAAGATCTTGAGTTACAAGGATAAGAACCGATTCGAATATGCCGGTGCGGCAGGGGGCTATCTCGATTGCTTGGGCTATCCCTACTGCCGAGGAAGGCTCTTCGACGTCGTGGAGAAAGATGAAGGTCAATATGATGGTGCCCCGGTGGATGTGGCATGGGCTTCGGGGGCTTGTCTGACTATGCCTGCCGAACTATACAATCGCCTCGGAGGTCTCGACCCGAAATTTTTCGCCCACATGGAGGAAATCGACCTCTGTTGCCGCGTTCACAACGCCGGTTATCGCGTGTGTGCCCTCTCCGACTCGGCTGTATATCATGTCGGCGGAGCATCCCTGAAACAGGGCGATCCACGCAAAACCTACCTTAACTTCCGCAACAACCTCCTCTTGCTGCATAAGAACCTTACCGGCAAGACCCGACAAAAACTGCTCATCCGACGTAGACTTGCCGACACCCTCGCCATAGTGATGTATCTGATCAAAGGGGATATCGCCAACATGCGAGCCATCATCCGCGCTCATCATGACTTCCGTCAGATGCGTCAGGAATATCCCGAATCTGCCAAAAAAGATGTGCTGCTAACACTCCCCGGCGCCAACCATAGCGCCATCCTGGCAAGATACATATTGCGCAAAAAGAGAATTATGGTAAGTAAGAAACAGAAATTAGAAGATAGGAATTAGGAATATATAATATAGAAAAGATATGGGAAAACGACCTTTAATACTCGTGAGTAACGACGATTCATACCAGGCACTTGGCGTTCATGTGCTGATAGAGCGTCTTGTCGAGATCGGTGATGTGGTGGCTGTCTGCCCGCAATATCCGCAATCGGGAAAATCGATGGCTATCACCATCAACCAGCCCCTATACATCAACCAACTCCCTGACTACAAGGGCGCGAAGATGTTTAGCGCCACCGGTACACCGGTAGACTGCATCAAGTTGGCGATGTATCATGTCTTGGATCGCCGTCCAGACATCGTGGTGGCAGGCATCAATCATGGCTCAAACTCTGCGATCAATGTGCTCTATAGCGGCACTATGGGTGCAGCCATGGAGGGAGCAACCTTCGGAATTCCTTCAATCGGTTTTTCGATCACCGACCACTCGCCCAATGCCGACTTTACCCCCTGTCTGAGAGCCGTCGACCTGCTGACCCGAGCCGTGTTGGAAAAGGAATTGCCCTCAGGTGTGTGTCTGAATGTAAACGTCCCCAACATCCAGGGTGTCCCGGCAGAAATGAAGGTCTGCGACCCCTGCAACGGCCGTTGGAATGACGAATTCAAAGAATATACAGACCCCTTCGGTCGTAAATTCTACTGGATCACCGGCAAATATGAAAACCTGGAACCGGACAACACTGAGACCGACGAATGGGCATTGGCTCATGGCATCATCTCCGTAGTGCCCGTGGCTATCGAACGCACCAAACATGTCGATACTCGCATCGACTGGCTTGACCAAGTAATCCGTCAATACCGCGAAAAGTAACAAAGTAATGAGTATAATAGTGTTAAATAAAGCCATATACATATAAATTAACATACTTTTGAGGCAAAACGCGTGGGAAAGAATTGTTCTTCTCCTAAAAAGGCCAAGAAAGGATTCCAAAAAGGGTGATATTGTACAAAACAGGGGTTAAAAAGACCAAAATGTCAATTCCTTTAACACATCTTAAAAAAATAAATGTTAAAAAAGGAAGAATGTTTGGAAATAATCAAAAATATTGAGTATCTTTGCAAAGAAAATCGGTGCTGAGGTGTATTTACTCCTTATCCCGGTTGTCTGGTAGTCCTCCCCAAAAAGGAGATGACAGAATGATATTCATAGACAAAAAGTATATCGTATATATCGTTTCATTGACAAATTATTGTTGCATTAGTAAAGTTATGGATTAATAGTTTAATCAATTAGAATTAGGACACACGGTCGCACTTCGAAGGATTTTGAGGTCGATCGGAAAAAAAGAGACACAGTGATGCGTCTCTTTTTTTCGTTATTACCGGTTTGTCTCTTTATTACTCTTACCCCCGGAGTTTATTAAGAGCGCGTTCCTTAAATTCACACCTATTAACATCCTTTTACAAATATTAGTTTAACTCTGCCAAGAAGTAGCAGTCTGACTTGCTAATTTTGCAGCGTGTTATCAATGGCTCTATCCTTACTTTTCATCGATAGGTGTCATGATAACTCGCTGAATATAGAATAAGAATGGTCTGAAATACCTTAGAGCGTACGCTCTTATTCCACACATCTTTACACTTACAATTTATATCATTAAAGGGGGATCCGGTATCGGGTCTTCACCGAAGTCGGATCCCTCGTTACTAAAAAGATTTTATTATGAAGAAACAGGGCAGCACATCAGATTTTACCGATGATCGCAACAGGGAGTTGCATCGTCACTTTATGGATATCCTCCGCACCTCGCGAGGTGTGGCGCTCCGGGATATGTTTGGCATGGCAGCCTCGCGTCCCTCTTCCCGTTTCTGGGTGAGTGAGCATAGAGCCGCCATCGTGGTCTCGGCGATGTTGCAAGGGCGTCCCTTAGGGAGGATAAATCAGAAGCGTCGCGAGATGTATGAAGAGATTACGCGACGTGTCAAGAGGCTATTGGCACACCATCCCGACATGACACTTCTTGCCGCATGCTGCGAAGTGATCTATCAAGAGGCCCCCGAATTTTACCTCACCGACGAATCGGCACGCTGCATCATCTATCGCACGCGAAAATGCCGACGCCACCTTCAAGCCATCTAACCATTACACTATTCCTCCAACTGCAAACACTATTACCGACATGACATCAATATTTGACAATCAACAGATACCCGACCCGGAGATGCTCGACGAAGTGGAACGTATCCTCGCCGAGGATGCTCTACGCATGGCAAAGATAGGCGCCCCCTTCGACCCGGTGAGCGGGCTAAACTCCACCGGCGAGCGTTTCCTCTTCGACGTCGAGGGCCTGCCGACGGCATGGCTCCCCGAGTCGATGCGAAGCGAGCCGGAGATCGCTTCCCTTCTGCGACATGGTAGTGTCGATGCCTGGCTCGAGGCCCGCGAACGTCGCACCATCGTGCAGCGTGACCGTCAGCGCCTTGCCGACCGTATCGACCGCATCCGCCAGCGACACGACTTCCCATATTGGGCTGCAACTCGTGCTTATATCAAGAATAAGCAGGGGGGCGACGACATGCTCTTCCGGCTTAACCGTCCACAGCGTAAACTCGTGGAGAGTTTCGAGAGAATGAGACTTGCCGATCGTCCCATCCGTCTGATCCTCCTAAAGGCCAGACAATGGGGCGGAAGCACATGTACCCAACTTTACATGGCATGGCTGCAACTCGTGCATCAACGTGGCCTCAACTCTCTAATCATCGCCCATCAGGGGGTGGCGAGCGACGAGATCAAAGATATGTTCGACCGTATGATCGAACGCTATCCCGTCGACCTGCTCTATGACGATGGCGACCACCCGAAGAAGGGTGAGAAGTTGGTGGAATGGGTAGGAAAGACTCGTTCCATGTTCCGCGTGCCGGCGCGCAACTGCAAAGTGAAACTTGGTACGGCGGAGAAGCCCCACTCCTGTCGCGGTGGAGACTACAGTTTGGTCCACTGCTCGGAGGTGGGTATCTGGAAGAAAACCGACCGCAAGACTCCCGAAGAGATATTGCAGTCAGCCTGCTCCGGACTTCTGTTGCGCCCCATGACGATGATCGTCTACGAATCGACTGCCAACGGCACCGGCAATTTCTTCCATCGCGAATATGAGGCGGCTCGTCGCGGCATATCTCAATTTGACTCCCTCTTCATCAGTTGGTATGAGATCGACCAATACTCCCTCCCCCTCCGCGAGGGGGAGAGGCGTGAATTGGCTCGACGTCTCGTCGAGGGTAGATATGTCGAGAATGCCCCATCCGACCGCGAGCAACCCGGCAAATACCTATGGTGGCTCTTCGAACGAGGGGCTTCTCTCGAGGCGATTGCTTGGTATATCTCCGAGAGATCGAAATATTCCGACCATGGTCTCATGGCCTCGGAATATCCTTCCGACGATGTCGAAGCCTTCGTCCACTCCGGTGCTCGAGTCTTCGATAAATATAAGGTGGAGCGTCTCAGAGAATCATGCCTGGCGCCGGGGGAACGTGGTGAGTTCAACCGCGTCGACGACTACGATGCCTTGGAATCCTTTATGACTCCGACACATCGGCGGCAACTCTTGGCTGATGTCTCCTTCCAATCACTCGCCTCGGGAGGGTGGGTGGTGTGGCGACATCCCGACCGCGATTGTGGTGTGAATATTCGCGATCGCTATGTCACCGTGGTCGATGTGGGTGGCAGAAGTGCCAAGGCTGACTGGTCGGTAATCGTGGTCTTCGATCGAGCACCGATGATCGATGCTTCCGGTCCCGAGGTGGTGGCGCAATGGCGCGGGCACACCGACTTCGACCTCCTGGCATGGCGTGCGGCTGTCGTCTCTTCCTATTATGACAATGCACTCCTGGTCATCGAAAGCAACACGTTGGAGACTCGAGATCCCGACCGCGACACCGATGGCAATCAATCCAACTTCATCCTAAACCGACTTCGCGACATTTACCCCAATCTATATGCCCGAAGACGAAGCGAAGAGGAGGTGGCGCAAGGGGTGCCCTCTCGTTATGGATTTCACACCAATGTCGCCACCAAACCGATGATCATCACCACCTTGGTGAAGGTAATCCGTGAAGGTCTGTATATCGAGCACGACCCTATGTGCTTGGATGAATTTCTCGCCTACGAACGCCGGCAGAATGGTTCGTATGGGGCGATTGCCGGTTGCCACGACGACCTGCTGATGACTCGAGCCATCGGACTCCATATCTGCTATCACGAGATGGATATGCCACGACGAGTCTCCGCCGGCGACAACCCCTACAGAATAAATCACCGTCCCGCTGCCGGCATGGCTGCATGGTGAGAATGAGGAATTTGCTAAACATTATTAACTAATATCTATTAACTAATCACTATTAACTAAAACCAAGTGTTATGTTTTTCAAGAAGAACAAATCAAACGAAGATGCCGATCAAATGGTCGACACTCAATCCATTCCGACTGCTGAAGCAGATCAAGTAACTAACCCCGATAATGATGCTTTTGATGAAGAGGCACTCCGCGAGGCGCTATCGACATGGTGTGCCGACAGGGAGATTGACGATGCGTTGCATGCGAAGATTATGGAGACTATCCTTGCCATCCGCCATTCGTTAGCCGCCGGTGATGATACGCCGACTCTCTTCGATCTTGCTCGCAAGGCGGCTGACTATGACGATGCCATCGCACGAGCTGCTTCCGACGGCGAACTGAAAGGCAGAAACCTTGCTATCGAAGAACTCGCCAACGATGAGCCCCATGATGATGGTATGCCTCACTTCAGTTCGTATGCCTACAATTCTTCTCGCGAATTGCCTTCTATTTTCCGCTTAGCACAAGATGCCCTATGAAACTCCTGAGACGCACCCGACGAGTGAGGGTGCCTCTGTTCACCTACAATCACACCCTCACTCCCATCTATGACACAGATCCCGATCCGGGTGATACCCCCGATCCCGGCACTAATCCCGACCCCGAACCGATCCCCGATCTCTCCGGCATCTTGGAGAGTATCTCCTTCTCGATGTATCCCTCTCAATTGGAGGGGTACATCTTCTCCCGATATTCCCATCCCGCCACGCTGATGAATTGTGTCATTCCCGACGATGACCTCCCGCTGGTAAAATCCTGGTTTGGTGGTGCCCCCGTCACTGCCGTGGCAAGCGACACTCTGGTGAAACGCCTCTCCGACAGTGTATTCGGTCAACTCAAAGACTTCATCGCCGACGCCGCCAATGCATCTCTCTTTCTTGCTCCTTGCCGCATCGGTGCCGCAATCCGTATCGACGATGGCTCTTATTGCAGCGTATCCACTCCTGTATATCTGGCTCCCAACACCATGGCACCGCTCTTGGCGATACGCGAATATTCCCTCTATGGCACTTCGCTACAGACCATCGTCGAGATGATTTGCACGCCGGTGAAGATCGCAGCGCAGATACCGGCGTTCCAACTCCCCGAGTCTGTGGCATCGCGTGCCGAAGCCATCGTATTCTTCGCCACCCGTCAGGGTGACATCCTCGCCGGCGATGAAACCGTAAAGGGGGTGACGACCACCGATATATATGGCGAAACATCCCGATGCTGGCACTACGACCGCCTATCTCCCGACGTGATTCGAGCCAATGTCTTGGCTGATACTGACTTCCGTATCATCGGAGAGGTGGATATAGCGCAAGCCTCCGAGGGTGTTGCCTCCCTGCAACTTCCCATCTCCCCGGGGGCTTTGGCAACCTGGAAAATGCTCCCCAAATTCGATCCAAAGCAGAGCGGCAACGACGGCGAAATCAATGACCCGACTCTGCCCGGTGGTGATGTGGATGATAATTACAGTAGAATACGCTTGGTGACTGCACCTCTCGACTTAGGTTATCCCGACGATGAGAAGATGATCAGAGAGGTGGCTCTGCGTGGCATATACAACCGATTCCCCCCGACACAAAAAGGGGATCCCTCTCTCCCCGAGATCAATCTTTTCATCTCCCCTCATCGCGACCGATGGCGAAAGATCGCCACCGGACAGGGTGGATATATCCGCCTCCCGGTGGGAATACGCACTCGCTGGCTGAAAGTCGAAGTCATTGCCCCGCGAGATTCCACCTTCGATGCGATTACTTTCCATATCGACCTGAAATAACAACCCCTAAGAAATATTAAATTATGATGAATAAGACCTGCCAAACAACTACATATAGCAGCGAACCCCTACGCGACGAGCGACTGCTGCAACGCGCCATCGACAGTTATGGTGCACTCCTCCCTTTCCGTCGCGAACGAGAAAGATGCAAACGCTTCACCTACGGCGACCAATGGATCGACTCCGTAGTGGATCGTGGCGTCAAAATCTCCGAAGAGGAATATATCAAGCGACAAGGGAATATGCCCCTGAAAAATAATCTGATTCGCCGTCTGGTGCGTAATGTCTTGGGTGTCTGGCGCAACCGCAGTCAGTCATCCATCATCCGCTGGCGCGACGAAAACGAAGCGGCGCAGGGTGAGCAACTCTCCCGGCGGCTGCAGAAGATCATCGAAGATAATCGTCTCGATGAGGTCTATGCCCGCTCGATGGAGGATTTCCTGATCGGGGGTATGGTGGCTCATAAGAAATGGTATGGAATGAAGGGTGGTATGCTGACCTGCCATACCGACATCGTAGACCTCAACAACTTCTTCGTAGAGCGTTCGGGACGTGACTTCCGGGGCGACGACATCACACTGATCGGAGAGATCCACCACATTACCTTCGATCGACTCCTCTCCACGCTGTCTCGCCATCCCGGCGATCGGCAACGCCTGCGACGACTCTATGGGATAGCACAAGGCATGGAAGAGGATGTCACTTGCTCCATCTACGAGATTTGGGATCGGAGGTGTGTCGACATGCTCGCCTGCCACGACCGGGCAAAAGGTATTTATTATCAAACATCGGCTGAGAATTATCCCGAGATTGAAGAGGAGAATGAGCGGCGTCGCCTCGTCGATGCTCCGGGGATTGCGGTGCGCTACACAAGTCGCGAAGAGTGGCGACTAAGCATCATCGACCAATCGGGAAGAGTCTTGCATCGTTGTCGAACTCCCTACCGACATCACAGCCATCCCTACGTGGTGAAGGCATATCCCTATATCGATGGTGAGATCCACTCCTTCGTCAGCGATATCATCGACCAGCAGAAACTCACCAACCGACTTATCTCGATGTATGACTGGGTGTTGCGTGCATCTGCCAAGGGCGTTCTGCTGTTCCCCGAAGGGGCGCTCCCCGATGGCGTCGACATCACCGACATTGCCGAGGAATGGGGCCGTTTCAACGGTGTCATCGTATATCGCCCTCGTAGCGGTGTGCCATTGCCTCAGCAGGTGAGTTCCAAATCCGTCGATATAGGCATCACCGAACTATTGGAAATACAGATGAAGATGATGGAAGATATCTCCGGAGTTAATGGTGCTCTGCAAGGAAAATTGGACAATAACTCCATGAGCGGAACCCTCTACAATCAGCAGACACAGAATTCGCTGACTGCTCTTGCCGACTTGATGTGCAGTTACGAAGATTTTGTGGCTGTCGCTACTCGCAAAGATCTTGACATTTTGCAACAATTTATGATGTGAAATTAAGAAAAAAGTGTCAATTTTTTACAAATTGCTATCATTTAGGGCTATTTTCGTTGTAAATCTCACAAAAATTCCCTAATTTTGCACAAAATATTTATATTTTGAAACCATGATGGAAAAACTTGACAATCTTGACAAGAAGATTCTGAATATCGTAATGGAAAATGCACGTATCCCCTCTAAGGATATCGCTGCACAGTGTGGTGTGTCGCGCGCCGCAATCCATCAACGCATCCAGCGACTTATCGACATGAAAGTGATCGTAGGATCTGGCTATATCGTCGACCCTCATAAATTAGGATATAACACTTGCACTTACGTCGGTGTGAGACTCGAGAAGGGTTCCCTCTATCGCGAAGCCGCCGCCGAACTGTCTAAGATCCCCGAAGTGGTGGAGTGCTATTTCACTACAGGCCCTTATTCGATGCTTATTAAGGTCCATGCATACGACAATCAGCATCTTATGCAGTTGCTCAACGATAGGATTCAGCATATCCCGGGAGTCACCGAGACCGAAACTTTGATCTCTTTGGAGCAGACTTTCCATCGTCAGATCCATATCGACACAGAAGATTGATAAGTTAACAGACACTCCATCACACCCAAGATAGAGTTATTCTCTCTGATTATGAATAAGAAATCTCTTTATTTTATATTGGCCACGGCGATGCTCGCCATCGTGGCCATTCTTTTTTTCTTCCCCGATGATGTGGAGGGTAATGTGTTGCAACAAGCCGACACGATGCAAGGTCTTGCCAACGGCAGGGAGGTGAAGGACTACCGTGAAGCCACCGGCGAAAATTCTCGCTGGACCAACTCCCTGTTCGGAGGTATGCCCAATTTCCAGATCGCCCCAAGTTATAAGGCCAATAGTTGGCTCGACTGGGTGGGCAAGGTCTTTATGCTCGGTTTGCCTTATCCCGCCAATCTGCTCTTTATCATGATGATGGGCTTCTTCATCATGGGGCTCTGCATGAAGATGAAGTGGTATGTCTCTCTCTTCGGGGCTGTGGCATGGGGTTTCTCCACCTATTTCATAATCTTGATCGGCGCGGGACATATCTGGAAGTTTGTCACCTTGGCTTATATACCACCCACCATCGGCGGGTTGGCGCTGCTTTATCGCCGCAAATACCTCGCCGGCACGGCGCTGACTGCTCTCTTCGGAGCCTTGCAGTTGCAGAGCAATCACCCCCAGATGACCTACTATTTCCTTTTCGTCGTGGCGGCTCTTGTCCTGACTTGGCTCGTGATCGCTATCCGCGAGAAGAAGATGAAGCATTGGTCGGTTGCCACTGCTTGTGCCGTCGTGGCTGCCATTCTCGCTGTGGGTGTCAATTCCTCAAGCCTCTATAATTCTTACGAATATTCCAAAGAAACAGTGCGCGGACGTGCCACTGAACTTACCACTCCGGGTGGCGACAACACCGGAGGTATGAAGCGTAGCGACATCACCTCTTGGAGTTATGGCGTGGATGAAACATTCACACTTCTCCTCCCTAACGTGAAGGGTGGGGCAACCATCAAGCCGGTGGGAGGACAGAATCAACTCCTCTCTGTGGCTGATGTCAACGTCGATGCTCTCCAAAATTTGTCGCCCGAGGAGTTGCAATTTGTCTATCAATTCCCTCAATATTTCGGCAATCAGCCCATGACCAATGGCCCGGTGTATGTCGGCGCTTTCGTATTGATGCTTGCCATCCTCGCTCTCTTCTTGGTGAAATCTCCTGTGAAATGGGCTCTCTTGGCTGTGTCGATTCTCGCTATCCTCCTCTCTTGGGGTCATAATTTCTCTTGGCTCACCGATATTTTTATCGACTATTTCCCGGCTTACAATAAATTCCGTGCCGTCTCTTCGATCCTCGTAGTCGTGGAGTTTACCATTCCACTCCTCGCCGCTATGTGCCTTGCCCGACTCATAGAGCATCCTGAAGAATTCCGCGCCAAACCGCTATATCTGCATATCACCTTTGGTGTCGGTGCCTTGATATGCCTCTTGGGGTGGATGTTCCCCTCTATGTTCGGCGACCCCTTCTCCGTGGCAGAGATCGAGCAACTCACCGAGATGGGGGCATTCTCCGATCCCTCGCTCTATGGCATCATCAACGCCGTCAAGAGTGCTCGTCTATCTTTGGTAAGTAGCGATGCTCTCCGCTCTCTAATTTTCATACTGATCGGTTGGGGATTACTATTCCTCTACCTGCGTGGCTCTATAAAGAAGGGATATATCCTCGCTGCTGCGGTGATCTTGCTTTCTCTGATCGACCTCTATACTATCAATCATCGTTATGTCAATTCCGAGAACTTCGTGGCCCCCGTCGAAGATGATGCCATCTTCGAGATGACCGCTGCCGACCGTCAAATCTTGCAAGATACAAGTTATTATCGCGTGCTTGACCTCGATGATATGGGTGGCGCTCGCTCTTCTTATTTCCACAAGACCATCGGTGGTTATCATGCCGCCAAGTTGACACGCTACAACGACCTCCTGCAAAATCAGATCTATAAGGGCAACCTTAATGTCATCGATATGCTCAATGCCCGCTATTTCATCAAGAATGACAGCGTGATAGTCAATCCGGAGGCTTGCGGCAATGCATGGTGGGTTCACTCGATCGATTATGTGCCGGATGCCAACGCTGAAATGGCGGCACTCGACTCGCTCGATACTCACAGTCGCGCCGTGGCGGATACCCGATTCAAAGAGTTGCTCGGCACTCCGGCTCCCCTCTCCCCGGGTGATACCATCTATCTGACCTCTTACGCTCCCAATAAGTTGACTTATAAGGCTACTACCGCCAAGGGTGGCGTGGCAGTGTTCAGCGAAGTTTATTTCCCATGGGGTTGGGCGGCTACTATCGATGGCAAGCCGGCTGAGATCGGACGTGTCAATTATCTGCTGCGCGCCATGAAGATCGCCCCGGGTAGCCACGACGTGGTGATGACCTTCGATCCGCAGTCCCTGCGTATCACCGACAATGTCGGCGTCGCTTGCGTCGTGATCATATATCTGCTCGTTTTGGCGGCTTTGGCAGGGGTGATAATATCCATTGTGGCAGCCCATCGAAAGAGGGAATAAGGTTGCTACACGATAACTCACATATAGACACTACATCTATGATAAACTCGATAGTGGAATACTACAAACGCTGGCGTCATTCCCGGGGATATGGCGTACACTCACCCTTTGCCTACGACCTGGTGAAGAGTGTGATACGCATCCCGCAAGGCTATGCATATTATGGCTATGAGGATATCGACGTGACTGCTTATCGCAGTGGTATTCCGGTGTCTTATATCAGAGAGGCGGAGATGTTGCTGCGCCTTGCCGCCTATTTCGATGTGAAACGAGCCTTTATGCCCCCGGAGTCGGAAGTGCCTTATCGATCTGCCCTCTTGGCTGCTAATTCGCGCATGGAGATCACCACAGCAATAGGACGTGCCGATCGATGCGCTCTTATCTGCTCGACAGATGATTACCTCCCTCTCGAAAAACTCCTCGCTCTGCTCAACACACCGGGACGCATTTTCGCCATCCGCAATATGCCGGAGGGTTGGAGTCAACGACTCTTCGACGCTCTGGAACATGGCGTAATGCTTTATGACCGCCATCGTGCCATCATCGTGTCGCGCCCCGAAATGCAGAAAGTCGCCTATTCGATCAAGTTTTAAGTTGATAAGTCCGCATCCTCTGCCATGCGACCGCTAAAGCCTTCTTCCGATATTGCCCGTGATTTCGCCCATCATTTAGTGTTGGAGCGTGGCCTCGCCGACAACACGGCGCGGGGATACCTGGTCGATGTCGGACATCTATTGGTGTTTGTCGATTCCCGGGGATTGAGTCTCGACCATGTGACTCGAGATGATATCCACACTCTCCTCTGCGATCTGCATGATCTCGGTATTTCGGCACGCTCGCAGGCTCGATTTATCGCCGGTATTCGCAGTTTCTTCAAGTTCTTACGTCTCGAAGGTTATATCGAAGCGGATCCAACCGAACTGATTGAATCCCCTCGTATCGGGCGTTCTCTACCCGACGTGCTGAGCGTTGAGGAGATCGATGCGATGATTGCCGCCCTGCCTGCCGACAAGGAGGAGACACCTCGCAATCATGCCATCATCGAGACCCTATATGGGAGCGGCCTTCGCGTCTCGGAATTGGTGGCGCTGCGCATCTCGCGCATTTCTCTCGATGATGGCTATATCATCGTCGAGGGTAAGGGGGGTAAACAGCGGCTGGTGCCCCTCTCGCCGGTGGCTGTCGAACTCATAAGTGACTACCTCCCTCTCAGAGAGAAGGGGGTAATCAAGCCCGGTAATGAAGATATACTATTCCTGAATCGGCGCGGAGCACCTCTGACCCGGGTCATGGTGTTCTATATCATACGAGACTTGGCTGTCGCTGCCGGCATCAATAAGAAGGTGTCTCCCCACACATTGCGTCACTCGTTTGCCACCCATCTCTTGGAGGGTGGCGCAAATTTGCGAGCCATCCAAGAGATGTTGGGGCATGAGTCGATTGCCACTACGGAGATCTATCTGCACTTGGATCGCACCCGCCTTCGCAGCGAATTGCTGACCCACCATCCCCACTATCGGCAAGAAGCAGAGTGTTGAAAGAAAATTTAAGGAACGCGCTCTTAGTCCTCTTGTTCGCCTCGGAGTGTGGCGGATGATGCATCGACGATGCGTACCTTGATGAAATCTCCCGGACGTGTGTTGCCGCGAGCGAATACCACCACCTTATTCTGAGTAGTGCGGCCAAAATACTCTTCGGCGCTTCGCTTGGACCGTCCCTCCACCAGCACCTCGAATGTCTTCCCTATGTCCCGACGATTGCTCTCAAGCGAGAGCTCGTTTTGAAGTGCTATCATTCGGTTTAGTCGCTCGATCTTTACCTCTTCCGGAACATTGTCGGGCATCATGCGCGATGCCAATGTGCCGGGGCGTTCCGAATATTTGAACATAAAGGCGGAGTCGAAGCCTGCTTCGCGCATCAGCGAGAGGGTCTCTTGGAAATCCTCTTCCGACTCATTGTAGAATCCGGTAAACATATCGGTGGAGAGACCGGCATCGGGAAGAATACGACGGATGGCAGCCACCCGGTCGAGGTACCACTCCCGAGTATATCTGCGGTTCATATCCTTGAGCACCGAGTTCGAACCGCTCTGCACCGGCAGGTGGATATGTCGCGCCAGATTGGGATTTGCGGCGATGACTTCGAGTGTCCGGTCACTCATATCCTTGGGGTGTGATGTCGAAAAACGAATTCTCATATCGGGGGCTGATTTTGCCACCATCTCCAAGAGGTCGGGGAAGGAAACCACGACACCCGTCTCCGGGTCGGTATAAGAATAACTGTTGACATTCTGACCCAAGAGGGTTGCCTCTTTGAAACCGCGATCATGCAGGTCCTGAAGTTCGCGCAGGATGCTTTGTGGCTCGCGTGAGCGTTCCCGTCCGCGGGTATATGGCACGATGCAGTATGAACAGAAGTTGTTGCATCCGCGCATGATCGAGATAAATCCGCTGATCGGCCCGGTAGCACCAAGTCGTCGAGGCACTACATCTCGATATGTCTCCGATGTAGAGAGCTCGATATTGATAGCCGGTTCCCCCGTCTCGGCGGCGGCTATCAGGTTGGGAAGGTCGAGATAGGCATCGGGCCCTGCCACCAAGTCGACTCCATGCTTATCGATAAGATCATTTTTAAGACGCTCTGCCATACAGCCGATTACGCCGATGATGATATTACGCCCCAATTTGCGACGAAGTGAGTTCCAATATGCCAAACGTGAGTAAATCTTCTGCTCGGCATTGTCGCGAATCGAACAGGTGTTAAGCAAAACGGCAGCTGCTTCTTCATCTGATTCGGTCGGTTCGTAGCCCGCAAGTGCCATCATTGCGGCAACTACTTCAGAATCAGCCACATTCATCTGACAACCGTAAGTTTCGATGCGCACTTTTTTTGAAACTGTGCAATTTTTTTCGTTATTAGGTAAAAAAAATGGTTTCATTATTATCAACTATTGCATAAAATTATTAATTTTGTGCAAATTTACTACTTAAATCTAAACGTTACAAATGAGTATTCCATTTATTTCAGCAGAAGAGGCTGCATCAGTGATAAAAAATGGTGATAATATCGGATTATCCGGATTCACAGCCTCGGGAACTCCGAAAGTCGTAACGGTGGCATTGGCAGAGCGTGCCAAAGCCCTCCATGAAAAAGGCGTTCCATTTAAAGTTAACTTACTTACAGGCGCATCGACCAACGATCATGTAGATGGTGAATTGTCGAGAGCGGATGCTATCGACCTTCGTGTCCCCTATCAGGGTCACAAGGATAGCCGTGCACTTGCCAACCGCAATGGGATGCACTACTCAGACCTTCATCTTAGCCACTTGTCGCAAGATATGCGATATGGCTTCTATGGAGATATAGATGTGGCAATCATCGAAGCCACCGAGATGAGTCCCAGTGGCGAAGTGATTTTGGGTGCCGGTCTTGGCATGAGCCCCACTGTGGCGCAAATGGCTAAGAAGGTGATCATCGAGTATAGCTCTTATTATCACAATTCTTTCCGCGGATTCCACGACAATTACATACCTTTGGATCCTCCTCATCGTCGCGAGATCCCTATCTATAAGCCAAGCGACCGTATCGGTTCGCCGATCTTGAAGATCGACCCCAAGAAGATCATTGGTGTCGTACCCTCCAACGCCTCTGAGAGCATCGCCCCCTTCACCGCCCCCGATGAGTTGACCACTCGCATTGGTCAGAACATCTGCGAGTTCCTCGCTCGCGAAATGAAGGCTGGCAAACTCCCCAAGGAGTTCCTCCCCATCCAGTCGGGTGTAGGTAATGTCGCTAACGCTGTGCTCTATGGATTGGGCGAAAACCCCGATATCCCTTGCTTCGAAATGTATACCGAGGTAATCCAGGATGCCGTGATGACTCTTATGGAAGAGGGTAAGTGTAAGTTTGCTTCTACTTGCGCCTTGACTTTCAGCGATGACGCTATGCTTCGCTTCATGGATAATATCGACTTCTTCCGCGACAAGATCGTGATGCGCCCCGGTGAGATCTCCAACCATCCCGAGATCGTGCGCCGATTAGGCCTTATCGCCATGAATACTGCCCTCGAGGCCGACATCTTTGGTAATGTCAACTCTACACACGTTATGGGCACCAAGATGATGAACGGTATCGGTGGCTCGGCAGACTTCAGCCGCAATGCTTACCTCTCCATCTTCTCTTGCCCATCTATCCAGAAGGGTGGAAAGATCTCTACTTTCGTGCCTATGGTGTCTCACCTCGACCATAGCGAACACTCTGTCAAGATCCTCGCTACTGAACAGGGCGTAGCAGACCTCCGCGGCAAGGATCCTCGCCAGCGTGCCGAATGCATCATCGAGAATTGCGTTCACCCCATGTATAAGCAACTGATGTGGGATTACCTCAAACTCGGCGAGAAGGTGGGTGGACACATCCCTCACTATCTCCCCGCTGCTTTCGCTCTCCATCAGGCTTTCATGGAGACCGGAGATATGCTTAATGCCGATTTCGCTAAGTTCGGCGCTTAATCGGTTGGCTGATTTAAAAAATAGTAGTTTAGACTATTCATATTTTTTAGTTTTAGTTTTTTATGTAAGGTGTAGGTGGTACAACCATCTACACCTCTTTTTTCTATAAGGTGGATAGACTCATTATTAGAGCGCGTTCCTTAAAAATTCGTAAAAAAGTGGTGGATGGATAAAAAAAGAGGTGAAAAGTATTGACAAAGGGGGTGCCGATTTATTAACTTTGCATTTGATTTGCGGATTCTGCCCCTGCAAGAGTCCTGAGAAGTATGATCCTAATCGAATGAGATGAAGAATAATAAGGAGATTAAAATGTCATATTGGGCACATCACCTCACCACGATCATAAGTGTGACGCTCGTGTTGCTACTGATGGGGATGATAGCCATGGTATGGATAAGTGCCGATCATGAGACTCGCCGTCTCAAGGAGCAAATAGAGTTGAGTGTCATCATGGCTGACTCGATTCCTCAGGGTAGTGCTCGCGCCCTCTCAGAGCAACTGATGAAGGAACCATTCGCCCATCAAGTGAAGTACATTTCGAAGGAGGAGGCTCTCAATAATTGGACTGCCGAGACGGGCGAAAACCTCGAGGAGGTGTTTGGTGTGAACCCACTGAGTGAGGAGATAAGTATCAGCCTTAATGAGAATTATGCCACGGCTTCGGGTATTGCCGCGATCAAGAAGCAGTTGGAGAAAAATCCCATCGTGGAGGCTGTGTCAAGCCCCGAAACGGAGATGGTCGAATCGATGAATAGCAATATCTCGCGATTGACTCTGATCCTGAGTGTCGTGGCGGCTATTATGTTGGTGATATCTTTCGTGCTGATCAATAATACGGTCCATCTCACCATATATTCGCGGCGATTTACCATCCACACGATGCAGTTGGTGGGTGCCACCAATTCTTTCATCCGCCGTCCGGTCATCACCGGTAATCTCCTTGCCGGTCTTATCGCCGGCGTGCTGGCCTCCGCTTTGATTGCCATCGCTATGGTGAGCATTAGCCGTACATGGCTCCCCGAAATCTATAACTTTATCCCTTGGCATGTATTTGGTATCATCGCCGGGGCTTTGATCTTGATGGGTATGACACTTTGTGCCTTGGCTTCTTGTGTGTCTGCCAATATCTATCTTCGCAAAGACTACGACAAATTATTCAAATAACGAAATATAATATGGATATCAAAGATATCAAACCCAAAGAGAAGAAATCGGAGAAATCTCCTTTCAGCCAACCCGAAACCCCTTTCAGCAAGATTAATTTCATCTTGATGGGGGCTTGTTTGGCGCTGATCATCATCGGCTTTATCCTGATGAGTGGCGGCGGTTCTGCCACTTCCGGCGAGTTCAACCCGGAGATCTTCAGCACCCGTCGCATCGTGGTGGGGCCCACTCTCACTTTCTTGGGATTCCTGCTTATGGCGTTTGCCATCATCTACAAACCGCGTAAGAAGGAGGATTAAGTGATGGATTGGTTGGACGCTCTTATACTTGGAATAATACAGGGGCTCACCGAATACCTGCCGGTGAGTTCAAGTGGACATATCGAGATTGTTAAGGAAGTGCTCGGAGTCGATCTTCCGGCTGAAGAAAATTTGCAATTCAGCGTCATCGTGCATGCCGCTACGGTATTGTCGACCATCGTGGTGCTCTGGCCGATGTTCGCCAAACTCTGCAAGAGTTTCTTTACTTTCCGACGCGATAATAACTTCTATTACGTCTGCAAGATTCTGGTGTCTTGTATCCCGGTGGGCATCGTTGGTGTCTTTCTGAAGGATACGGTAGAGGATATCTTCGGCAGCGGCCTGATGGTGGTGGGTATCTGTCTGATGGTCACTGCTCTGCTCTTGACTTTCGCCTATCTGAGCGATCTTCGTGCAGCCCGTCGTAATGAGGGAAAACTGACCGAAGCCCCGGCAGGAAGTGAAGGAAGAGAGATTGGATGGATTGACTCGATAGTCATAGGCTTGGCGCAAGCCGTGGCTGTATTGCCGGGATTGAGCCGTAGTGGTACTACGATAGCCACCGGCATCCTGTTGGGCAATAAGAAAGCCGCTGTGGCTCATTTCTCTTTCTTGATGGTGATCCTCCCCATCTTGGGAGAGTGTCTCCTCGATCTCAAGGATATGATAGGGGGTGAGGTTGCCGATAGTGCAATCGGTGTTCTGCCTCTCCTCATCGGGTTCGTCTCGGCTTTCCTCGTCGGTTGCGCTGCTTGCCGTTGGATGATCGACTTGGTGAAGAAGGGTAAACTGATCTGGTTTGCCATCTATTGCGTCATTATGGGTGTGGTCTGCATCGTATGGTAATCTTTGAGTGCTCTCTTTAGAACGCGCTCTTAATCAGATTTGTTTGGTAATATAATATAATCTCAACGAAACGAAACTCGACTGATGGATTTTATCACCGGAGAGATAATAGGCATCGATAAGCCCTTGCGCTGGACTTCTTTTGATGCCGTAAAGCGTATCCGAGGGGCTATACAGCGTCGGATGCACGTAAAGAAATTCAAGGTCGGTCATGCCGGCACCCTCGATCCTCTTGCCACCGGCGTGCTGATCGTCTGCACCGGACGTGCCACTCGCCGCATCAGCGAGCTGCAGGAGGGTATGAAAGAGTATGTGGCGGAGGTAACTCTCGGAGCCACAACTCCAAGTTATGACTTGGAGACGGAGATTGATGCTACATACCCTTGCGATCATGTGACTCGTCAACGTGTCGAGGAGGTCTTGCCAAAATTCACCGGCCGACTCATGCAGGTTCCTCCCGTATTTTCTGCTGTTAAGGTCGACGGCAAAAGAGCCTATTCTTTCGCTCGGAAGGGTAAGGAGGTGGAACTCAAACCCAAGGAACTGGAAATTCGTGAACTCGAATTGCTCGATTATCAGCCGGCCAAGATTACCCTCAGAGTGCTTTGCTCGAAGGGTACTTACATTCGGGCTCTGGCTCGAGACCTCGGAGTGGCTTTGGAGACCGGTGCGCATCTTACGGCCTTGCGTCGTACTCGCGTCGGGGACATAACTATCGACCATTGTTGGAGCATCGACGAGGCTTTAGAGCATATCGCCAACGATGAGTTGACTTTCCCCGAAGAGTAGGTAATATATTAATGTAGGTATATAGATCGAATCAGATGAATTAATCCATAACCATCAAGATCGATCGGAATAAATGAAAATTAACGAGAATTAGATATGAAGCTGTCACAATTTAAATTCAGATTGCCTGATGACTTAATCGCACAGCATCCCAGTGAGGTGCGCGATGAATGCCGCCTGATGGTGGTGGACCGTCGCACCGGCGAGGTTAGTCATCATATTTTTAAGGAATTGATCGATTATTTCGACGAGGGTGATGTGATCGTGTTCAATGATACGAAAGTCTTCCCCGCTCGTCTTTATGGAAACAAAGAGAAAACCAACGCCCGCATCGAGGTGTTCTTGCTCCGCGAATTGAATGAAGAGAATAAGTTGTGGGATGTTTTGGTGGATCCGGCTCGTAAGATAAGGATCGGCAATAAACTCTATTTCGGCAAGGATGAGATGGTGGCAGAGGTAATAGACAATACGACCTCGCGAGGCAGAACTCTTCGCTTCCTCTACGATGGCCCTCACGATGAGTTTAAGGAGGCTCTATATGCCCTGGGCGAGATGCCTCTACCGGAATATATCACTCGTCCGGTGGAGCCGGAGGATACCGACTATTATCAGTGCATATATGCCCGCAATGAGGGGGCGGTGATGGCTCCCGCTGCCGGACTTCATTTCAGCCGCGAATTGATGAAACGCTTGGAAATCAAGGGCGTGGAACGAGGCTTCCTGACTCTTCACTCCGGTCGCGGCAACACCAAGGATATCGACGTGGAAGATCTTACCAAGCATCGTATGGACTCTGAAGAAATGTATGTCGATGATGACTTGGTGGCTATCGTCAATAAGGCGAAGGATGCCGGCAAGCGTGTTTGCGCCGTCGGCACTTCGACCATGCGTGGCATCGCAAGTTCGGTCTGCATGAATGGTCACTTGATGCCTTTCGCAGGCTGGACCAATAAGTTCATCTTCCCTCCCTTTGATTTTACCGTGTGCGATTCGATGATCTCCAATTTCCACTTGCCCTACAGCACCATGCTTATGATGGTGTCGGCTTTCGGCGGATATGACCTGGTGATGAAAGCTTACGACATCGCTATCAAAGAGAAGTATAGATTCGGCGCATACGGCGACGCTATGCTGATCCTCCGATAATCTCGGCATATTCTCCGAAAAGTCATAATATCGGATTCACACCAATTTAAGGAACGCGCTCTTAATAAAGTGTGCGTTTTTTAGATTTTTTATGATTATTGTCCGCTAAACTTTTGTTTATATGCCTAAAAAAAGTTTAGCGGACAGTAATAATAATCGGTTGGATAACATCCAAAACGGTCGGATTGTAAACATCCCTTTATCCGCCTCAACTTTCAGTCAAGGCGGATAAAGGGATGTTTACTCCCTGTTCTGTAAAAGCATATGAGCGAACTGTTGAGTGCTTCAAACTATTGAACCGATCACAATTTGTGACCAGTTCATTCATTTCTTCCTTAGTCAGTTGAAAACGAAAACGTTCAGGAAATCTCTCCATATTACGTTTTACAGCTTGATTTAACACCCTGGTTTCCACTCCATAAAGTTCAGCCAAGTCTCTGTCTATCATAATCTGCTTTCCACGAATAGACATTATTCGACTTTCTACAGGAGTGGTAACTACGACTTCATCATTTTGTAACTGGATAAAGCTGTAGAGGTATATAATCTCAATGGCACTCCCATCGCTACTTCGGTAGAAGGCCTTGTTCCCGGCATCTATATAGTCCGTCAGGGCAACACGGTAAAGAAAATCGCAGTGAAGTAACAAACTCATTCAAAAATAATTCCCCGACCTCCGAGAGGCCGGGGAATTATAATTTTCTTTAGGATCCTTAGAGATTACTCAGCTTTGCCATCGCTGCCGAGGACAGCCACGATCTTGTGCTTGTAGAGTTTCTCCATCTCTTCGCGAGCGGGGCCAAGATATTTGCGGGGGTCGAATTCACCCGGCTTCTCTACGAAGACCTTGCGAACGGCTGCTGTCATAGCCAAACGGCTGTCTGAGTCGATGTTGATCTTGCAAACATCCATCTTGGCTGCCTTGCGGAGCTCTTCTTCGGGAATACCGATAGCATCGGGAAGTTTGCCACCATGTGTGTTGATGATGTCAACATAATCCTGGGGCACGGAAGATGAACCGTGGAGCACGATGGGGAAGTTGGGAAGCTCTTTCTCTACACCCTCGAGAACTTCGAATGCCAATGGAGGAGGCACGAGGCGACCGGTCTTGGGGTCACGTGTGCACTGTGCGGGTGTGAACTTGTATGCACCGTGTGATGTGCCGATAGAGATAGCAAGGCTGTCGCAACCTGTGCGAGTCACGAAGTCTACTACTTCTGCCGGGTCGGTATATGTGTGATGGTCGGAAGATACCTCATCCTCAACGCCGGCGAGTACTCCGAGCTCTCCCTCTACGGTTACATCATATTGATGTGCGTAGTCACATACCTTCTTGGTCAATGCCACATTCTCTTCGTAGGGAAGATGGCTGCCATCGATCATCACTGAAGAGAAGCCATTGTCGATGCAATCTTTGCAGAGCTCGAATGTGTCACCATGGTCGAGGTGAAGCACGATCTGGGGCTTCTCCCAGCCAAGTGATTTCGCATATTCCACTGCTCCCTGTGCCATGTAACGCAACAAGATTGCGTTTGCATAGTTGCGGGCTCCCTTCGATACTTGAAGGATCACAGGTGACTTCGTGTCGCTTGCTGCCTTGATGATGGCTTGCAATTGCTCCATATTGTTGAAGTTGAATGCAGGAATCGCGTAGCCGCCATGCACGGCCTTGGCAAACATCTCTTTTGTGTTGACCAAACCTAAGTTTTTATAATCTACCATTTTTGTTGTTTAATTATATGGTTATAATCTAAATACCTAACGGAATTATTGTGTATTTTCGTATCTTTCGAAAACTTTTTGCAAATATAGAAAATTTTCTGCAATTAGACAAACTTTCCCGATTATTCCACACCTCCGGGTGTCAGAGCGCTCTGCAATTCGCTGAGACACTTCATTACTTCGGTGTCTGTGTCGTGGAGTCGCTGTCGACAGAATTTGAGCAGTTCGAGGGCTCTGCTCGTGTAGACGGTGAGTTGGTCGATGTCGCATTGATTGTTTTCCATCTTAGCCAAGATGCTCTCTAATTCGGAGATCGCTCCTTTATATGTCAAGTTTTCTTCCATTTTTATTTTTCTATTTTTCTTTGGTTGCTGTTTCTCTTTATTTACGCTATTTCCCCCCGGACGCTATTCCTCCACAACTTCGGAGATTATCTTGCCGCCGGCGAGGGTGGTCTCGATGCGTGTGCCGGGTGTTAACTCGGATATGTCGGTCAGGGCGTGACCATTGATGCGTGTGATGCTATATCCTCGGCGCAGTGTGCTGTCGGGACTCAAGGCGCGCAGCATGTCGTCGATATGCTGCAATCGGGTCTTCTCTTGCTGGGTTATGGTGGCGGCTCTGTTGGTGAGTCGCAGTGCCATCTGCGAGAGGGTGTTCTCTTCGCGAGTCATCGTAGCGCTCAGGGTTTGCCTCAGCCGGTGGGCATATTCCCCGAGTCGGAGGTTCTGCTCACTTACCCTCCCCTTCACCTGCATGGGAAGGGACTGTGCTATGCTCTTGAGTTGCATCTCGCTCTGCATTAGAGTGCTGCGGATATATGTCGGAAGTATCTGCCCATAGTGAGAGAGGCGGATATTCTCCCCTTTGAGGGCTTCGCGACTATATTGGGCTATGCTCTTCACATATCCTGTGATGTCGGCATAATATTTGCGGAGGGTATCGATGATCATAGCCGCCACGGCTGTCGGAGTCTTGCACCTAATGCATGCAATCTCGTCGAGTACCGTGCGATCGCGTTCATGGCCGATGCCCACCATCACCGGGAGGGGGAATGTGGCGACGCGTCGCGCTATATCATAATTGTCGAATCCTATCAAGTCGGTGGTGGCTCCTCCCCCGCGGATTATCACCACGGCATCCCAGAGGTCGATGGTTTGCTCCACCATGTCGAGGGCTCGAATCACACTCTCAGCGGTCTTCTCTCCCTGCATCACGGCGGGGAATAACACCGTATATATCTTAAAGCCGTCGCTGTTCTGTTCGAGTTGGTTGATAAAATCACCATAACCGGCAGCGCCGGCAGCTGAGATCACGGCGATGCGTTGAGGAGCGATGGGGTGCTCTAATCGAAGGTTGTAGTCGTGGACCCCTTCCCGCTGTAGACGTTCCAGGATTTCGCGACGGAGTCGCTCGATATCCCCCAGTGTGTAGGTGGGGTCGATATCATCGATCACGAATGAGATGCCATAGAGACCGTGGTTGGTGGCATTGCCATGAACCATCACCTTCATCCCGCTGCAGAGGTCGCGTCCGGTGGCTTCGATGAAGATACGCCTTATCCTCATCAGACTGCTGCTCCAGATCATGGCGCGGATTTTCGCTCGGTTTCTTCCGGAGCTATCCTTCTCCAAGAGCTCCATGTAGCAATGCCCTCCCGACACTCGCAAGTCTGACATCTCGGCTTGCACCCAGATGTTGCGTGTGCCGCTGCTCATCTGGATGGCGTTGGTGATGTTCTGCTGTAGTTGCGATATGGTGAGTGGATTACTTATCATCGACTTCCGCGATTTTTGTCAACGCACCGGTAGAGGGGTCGAATGTGGCGTAGGAACGGGCTTTCTTGTCGCTGAAGAGCGATGGCTGCAGACCGAATTGTACACCGAATTGCGAGCATTCCACACTCTGCGTCCATAGAGTCTGCGAACCAAGCGAGAGGGTAACCTTGGCGGCTCCCGGCAGGTTGTAAATCACAGCATCTTTGGGGAGTTTCTTGACCTCTCCCTTTTCGTCGGTGGGAAGTGACTCTTGACGCGTCACTTTGACGTTGATATATACCGGCTCGCCGGAGTAGTCGTCAGCATCCACGAACCCGGCAAAGTCGCTCATGCGGAAGAGCACTTGCTTACCATCTTTTTCGGGGGTGAATGTGTAGGTGCGTGTTACTGTTCGCGACTCGGTCGCACCGGTGAAGGCGGCTGTGATGGCTGCCTCTTGATGTGACAGGGAGTTGAGCATCAAGTCTAATTGCTTGCCGTCGGTGGGCATGCTCTCGGCTGTGCCGCGTGTCAGCGATACCTTGGCATCTCTCACCTCCATCAGACTCTCGGCAAGAAATTGTGCCTGCTTGGCTGAGGATTTCGATGCCAAAAAGTCTTCGTTGACATATTGCATGAAGTCTTTTACCCCAATTTCTGAACTGAAGGAGGTGTCTTGAGGTCGCGTTTCGCGTGCCGGTGCATCCACATCTTTGTTGATAGCCAATAGCATGCCATTTTCATCAATGCATATCGAGGTCAATGCCCCCGGCTTGAATTGCATCAGATATTCTTGGCTCTCGTCCGCCTCACCATAAATGGTGGCTTTGACGTTGACTATCTGCCAGTTCTCGTCGTTTTCTTTGATGACATTGTCGGTGCCTATATATTTCTTGGCATATTGATAGAAGGGACCGGCATGGGAGACTGTTTGGCGTGCGGTCACATCGAATCGAATGGTTGTGATCGGCAATTTATACACCAGTCCATACTCATTGTGCTTGTCGGCAGTGAGGGTTTGGGTCTGTTGGGCGTATGACTTATTGGCAAGCAGGAGGGTAGCCAATAATATCAGGGATGCGATATGTTTCATATTGTGTAAGTTATTTTTTGCTGGGGGTGATGGTTTGACGGATGGCTCTGCCCACGTATGCGGCGATATCCATGGCTGTCATGCCGAATTCTCCGAGTTCTTCGGCGGCGAGATCGCCGGCGAGGCCGTGGATGTAGACGCCGATGGTGGCGGCATATTCGGGGTTATAGCCCTGGGCGAGGAAGGCGGTGATGATGCCGGTGAGCACGTCGCCCGAGCCGGCCGTCGCCATACCCGGATTGCCGGTAGTGTTGAAATATACCCTCCCGGTAGGGCGGATCACTGCGGTGTAGTGACCCTTGAGCACGATGATGATGTTGTATTTGCGCGACATCTCAATGGCTGCCTTGAGTCGATCTTCGGAGTTCTGTCGCTCACCGAAGAGACGGTCGAATTCGCCGATATGAGGGGTGATGATGGTCTTGGGAGGAAGCAGAGTGAGCATGGCGGGACGCTGGGCGATGCAGTTCAGGGCGTCGGCATCGACCACCATCGGCGCGGTGCAGTTTTGGAACAATGTCTGGAGCGCCGCTGAGGTCTGCTCTTGTGTGCCGATGCCGGGTCCCACTCCCACTGCCTGATGGTTGTGGTGGATCTTCATGTCGGTGATGAAGTGCTCGTTGCGGTCGGGCTCGAACATCGCCTCCGGCACGGCTGTCTGCACGATGTTCAGCCCTCGTTTGGCGCTATGCACAGTCACTAATCCGGCACCCGATTTGAGCACCGACCGGGCTGCCATCACTGCAGACCCCATCATGCCGGTAGAGCCGGCAAAGAGGAGCGCCGAACCATAATCGCGCTTCCCGGTGAAGGGGAGACGCTGACGCATCAGGGGCTGTACGTTCTTCGAGTCTATTACATAATATTTCGTTTCGGTCTCTTTGATCTTCTCTTCATCGAGGTCGATGTCGAGGAGTTTCCACTCGCCGAGAACGGCATGATTCTCGGAGAAGAAGAAGGATAATTTGGGGAGCTGGAAGGCTAAGGTGAGGTTGGCGTGAATCATGTCACGCTGGTTGATATGGGCATTCCACTCGCAGAAGAGTCCTGATGGAAGGTCGATGGAGATGACGTAGGCGCCCGACTCATTGACATAACGTGCCACAGCCACGAATCCCCCCTGCAGGGGCTGGTTGAGCCCCGAGCCGAAGAGCCCGTCGATCACAACATCATTGGGACTGAGATATGGAGGACTGAAGGCGTGGGTGATTTCGGTGAAATCGACGCCATCCATCTCCATAAGACGCTTGCATTCTTCGTTGCAATCGTGCGACAATTTGCCGGTGACGTTGAAGAGGAAGATCTCGACGCGGCGATAGCCCTGCTCCACAAGTTGACGTGCCACTGCGAGAGCGTCACCACCATTATTGCCCGGCCCGGCGATCACAATGAATCGTTGGCTCGGCAAGAACCGTGAGATTATTTCACAACTCACCATCGATGCGGCGCGCTCCATCAGATCGATCGAACTGATCTGCTGCTTCTCGCATGTGGCTTGATCTATTTGACGTATACCCTGAGAATTTATTATCTTCATCCTTAGATGCTTTATTCGTTATTCAGTATGAAAGATAATTAGATGCAATACACAATGCAATCTAAAAACCGGAAAATGGGGCGTCAATAGGCGCGATACTGCACCATTAGGACACACTAATCCAATCAATCTACAAATTTAAGCAACATCACCGACTATTGCAAATAAAAAGAGCCCAATCCTTCCGAAAAAATCACTATGCCACCTCCTCCCCTATCGCCTACACGGGCAAAATCACGACCATCACGACCAATTATTCGAAAATCTTGGAAAAGTGGCAAAAACAGGCGTAAATACCTTGGAAAAGTGGCAAAAAGTGGGTAAAAATGCCTTGGAAAAGTGGCATTTTAGTTAAAGAAATTATTGTATCTCAAATATTTATATTATATTTGCATGTGTTTATAAAGAATTTCTTATGATCTCACGCAAAGCTGATGCTCTAATACGGGAATATCTCCTCAATGACCACCGATCGCTATTAGTGACCGGTGCCAGACAAGTTGGCAAAACCTATTGTGTCCGCAAGGTCGGCAGAGAGTGCTTTGAGAACTTTATAGAGATAAACTTTATAGAGCAACCACAAGCCATAGAGGCATTTAGCGACCATAACGGAGCAAAAGACCTGCTTATGCGACTGAGCGCATTTACCAAACAGACCTTAGTGCCGGGGAAGACACTAATCTTCTTCGATGAGGTGCAAGAATGTAAAGAGATGGTTACTGCCATCAAATTTCTTGTGGATGAGGGTAGCTATAAGTATGTCATGAGTGGGTCGCTATTGGGCGTAGAATTGGATGATTTGAGAAGTGTGCCGGTGGGATATATGGATGAATTTGAGATGTATCCTCTCGATATGTTGGAGTTTTTCAGAGCCATCGGTGTCAGTGAGGATGTGATAAAATATCTACGGGAATGTTATCTTAATAAGACTCCGGTAGATAACTTTATCCATCAACGCATGCTGGAAGCGGTGAAGTTATACCTAATAGTAGGTGGAATGCCTGCCGCTGTCCAAAAGTATTCAGACACCAACAATCTACGAAGTGTATATGTTGAACAACGCGGGATAATTCGCACCTATAAGAAAGATATAACAAAGTATGATCCGAATCATAAATTGCAGATTGAAGAAATCTACGATCTTATACCCTCCGAGTTGAACGCCAAAAATAAGCGATTTATCCTAAAAGAATTGAATGAGAAGGCTCGTTTCAGGAAATATGAGGAGAGTTTCTTGTGGCTGAAAGATGCCGGAGTTGCAATACCTACATATAACGTTGAAGAACCTCAGTTGCCGCTTCTCCTGAGCAAGCAACGCAATCTGTTCAAGTTGTTCATGAACGATGTCGGTCTATTGGCAGCAACCTATGGAGGCAACATACAAGAGAGACTATTGAGTCGAGACTCTAATATCAATTTTGGTTCGATCTTTGAGAATCTGGTAGCACAAGAGCTCTATGCCCACGGATTTGCAAGAGATCAACAACATTCCTTATACTATTTCAACAGCAAGCGACAGGGAGAATTAGACTTTATCGTCGAGTATAACAATGATGTGTTGCCGATTGAGGTGAAGTCGGGTAAGGACTACGAGAGGCACAATGCTCTATCGAATATCATGGGGCATAAAGAATATGGAATGCCGAGAGCATACGTATTTTGCCAGGACAATCTATCGGTAAGAGGAAAGATAGCCTACCTGCCGATCTACATGGCGACTTTCTTAGAGCAAACAGAAGTAACAGACCAAATCTACAAATTCGACCTAACCGGCCTATAATCCTCACAAATATAACAGGCAGGGATTTCAGCAATGATATTCGGTGGAATTTCAGCAATGATATTAAGGAACGCGCGTTCTTACTTCCCGGCGAGGGCGCGGAGGTCGAGGCTTATGCCTATGGCGAAGTTGATGCCGGTGGTGGGGGGCGTGTTCCAGTAGTAGGCCTTGGGTCGGTAGTTGAAGAGGTTTTCTATGGTGGCTGTCAGGTCGATGCCTCGCCATATTCTTTGCTCCACCGTAAGACGCCAAAGGGAGTAGGCTGAGTCGGTGGGTAATTCTGAGTCGGGTGCCGACATGTATCTGCCGGAGATGGCTGCGTATGTGCGATAGATGCTGCCGAAGGTGTGTTCATAGTCCAAGCGCCAGGTCGCCGAGTGTGGGCGTGGTTGCGAGAATTGCGAATCAAAGGTCCTGCCGGTGGTGTATAGGTAGTTGTAACCGATTTTGGCACCTACACCACACTTCATCTTGTAGCGTGCCGAGATGTCCACGCCAAAGGTCTTGACGCCTCGCTCGTTGACATAGATGGCTCCCGCCTCCCGATCTTCGTCGCCCGGAAAATCGGTGGTGGTGATGCGCTGGTCGTAGATGGTGTAATAAGTGGTGGCTGTCACGTTATATGCACCCGACAACCAACCCCTGTTCACACTCCCGCTACGCTCGAACGAGAGATTGATATTATGACTCCGCTCCGGCATAAGGTCAGGGTTGCCATATACCATCTGAAGTCCCGCCATGTCGAACACCATATACATCTCCTTGAGGGTAGGCGCTCTGAACCCCTCGGAGTATGACGCCCGGATGGTAAGCCATTCCGGTTTGAACATCACCGCAAACCTCCCGGTCAGGGCACTCTTCGACGAGGCGGAGAAATAATCCTCACGAAGACTCCCCACGATGTTGAGCCAGGAGAGGGGATGATAATCTCCCTGCACATAGATGTCGAAGGAATGTTGCGAATGATACCCCGCACCGTCAAACTGATAGGTCGATAGATAATCATTCATATAGTCCGCACCGGCTGTGAGGGTCACCTTGTCGAAATAGTGTGAATAGAGTGCATGCACGATATGCTGCCGATTGTGGTAGTCATGGTCGTGAGTACGTTCGCCGAAGACATAACGCGATTTGTTATACTGATCGAAGGAATATGAAAGCTCCAAAAAATCGAGGCTTCCCTTATGCCACTCCCCCTTAAGTCCGGCGTTATAGTCGGTATAATGGTCGTCGAAATTGTTGCGTTGGCTCAACCGACGGAAATATCCCCCGCGGGCGATAAAACGCAGGTCGTCACGAGGCGAAAAAATGAGACGCTCTTTGACATTGAGATTGTTGCCGCCATATATCTGATGGACCATCGACCCGCTATCGAAAGGGTCGGCAAGTTGCACGGTGTTCGACCTTACAAACCTCGCCGATGTGTTGGAGATCCACTTACCCTGCTTAAAACCCACATTGGCGCCGGTGCGGCACTCATTGCCCATCGAGCGCCAGCGAGTGTCGAACGATGCCTCCCACGGCTCTTTGCACTCCTGCGAGATGATGTTGATCACCCCTCCGACGGCATTCGCCCCATATAGCGCCGACGATGCACCCTTCACTATCTCGATATGACCCACATTGTCCATGCTGAGTCGGTCGTAGTCGACATTGTCGACTGTCTCGCCGGCGAGACGCTCCCCATCCACCAAGAAGAGCAACGTATTGCCTCCCATCCCGTTCATGCTCAGCGCTGTCTCCTGACTCATCGCAAAACCGAACTCCAAGCCCGGCATCTCGTCGGTCAGAAGGTCGCGGATGGTCGTGGCATCGCTCTTCTTGATCTCCGAGGCGGGTATCAGGGTCGTTACCACCGGCACATCTTTCAGTGTCTTCGGAGTCCGGGTGGCTGTCACCACCAGATTGTCCAAGAGCAATGAACTCGCCACATCCACACTGTCTGAGGATATAACAAGATTCTCTCCACGCAACGAGGCGTGGAGAGAAGTAATTATAATCATTAATGTGGCTATGGCTCGCTTAGACATTAGTCGTCAGGTGCTTAGAGCGCGCTCTCGCTTTTGGTGGCAGTGTAAGTGCAGATCATCGCCGGCATCGAACCGAAGCTCAGTGAGAGTTCCAAGGTCAGGATGCCATCTTTCGAACTGCCTTTGACAGAGCCGGTGTAAGGAAGATAATTCCCATTGAAAGGAGCATTGCCTTCGAGATGTGTCGGTTGTATCTCGATCACGCCATCTTTCTCGGCTACAGCCATTTTCTCTATTTTCAGTGCCGGTACCGCCATCGGTTGTGAGCCAAATTCCTCAATATTCATATTGATTGTGCCATCGGCATTGGCTTCGATTACGACATCGACGTCGGCAAACTCAAACTGTTGTGCCATCACTGAGCAGTGCATCACATCCTTGTAAGAGCCGGCTAAGGCCTTGGCAAGGTTCACATTGGGTTCGACAACTCCCGGCTGATCGGGATTAGGCTCATCCGGATCGTCTGAGCTACAAGATACGCCGGCTACAGCGAAGATTGTCACCATGACGGCAAACTTGAAAAAATTGAGTGCTTTAATCATGTTCAAGTAGTTGTTTTTTGAGTGTTAAGTAGGTTGGATTGATTTTATGTCGCAAAGTTACAACTATGCTCGATGTCGGTCAATACCCACTTTTAGTTAATTTTATCATTTTTTGCTCCCGAAGTGTCGTTTATTCGCGATAGTATATTCGTTTTACACGGGGTGAGATGGATGTCAGCACTTCGTAGGGGATGGTGTCGAGCACATCGGCGAGACGTTGCAGGGGTGCATTGGGGCCGAAGATTTCCACCGAGTCGCCCACCTTGCAGTCGATGTCGGTGACATCGATCATGCAGGCATCCATGCATATATTACCGACGGTGGGCGCCTCTTTGCCATTGACCATCACGGAGATGGCGCCACGTCCGAAGTGCCGGTTCATGCCGTCGGCATAACCGATGGGGATGGTGGCGATGCGCGAAGGTCGTGTCAAGACACCGCGACGCCCATAACCGATGGTTTCTCCCGCCGGCCAATGGCGAATCGAGGTGATGACCGTGCGGAGTGTCGACACGACGCGCAGCGGCTGCTCGATATCTGCCGGCAGGGTGTTGGCTCCATAGAGACCGATGCCGAGTCTTACCATGTCGTAATGATGGGAAGAATAGCGGAGGATGCCGGCGGTGTTGAGTACATGGCGCAAGATGGGATGGGAGGAACGCGACTTCATATAGTCGGTATATTTGCCGAATCGGCTCAGTTGCAGTTCGGTGTAATCATCCATGTCGACACAGTCGGAGGTGGCAAGGTGGGAGAACACGGAGCGTGCACTCACCTCGCGGCTCGATTCGAGGATATCCATAAGTCGTGGAAGTTCCTCTTCGATGAATCCCATGCGGTGCATGCCGGTGTCGAGCTTGATATGGATGGGGTAGTCGGTGATGTCATTTTTCTTCGCCTCTTTGATCACATCTTCGAGCATCTCAAAACTATAGATTTCCGGTTCGAGCCGGTAGGCAAACATCGATCGATAGTTCACCACCTTGGGGTTCATCACCATGATAGGCATGGTGATGCCCTTCTGTCGAAGTTCGATACCCTCGTCGATTACGGCGACAGCGAGGTAAGCGGCGCCGCAATCTTGCAGGGTCTTGGCGATCTCATAACTGCCGGCGCCATAGCCGGATGCTTTGACCATGCAGACGATGCCGGTGCCGGTCGGCACATGGCGGCGGAAGTAGTTGTAGTTGTCGATCATGGCATCCAGATTGACTTCGAGCACGGTCTCGTGCTTGCGAGTCTCAAGCATTTCAGCCACGTCGTCGAATTTGTATTCGGGTGAGCCCTTGAGCAGGATGGCTTCATTTTCGAAGTCGGAGGTCGAGAGGTCGTGGAGCAGGTCGGCAGTAGTGGGATAGAACCGTGCCGGTATGTCAAACATAGAGGCATGGCTACTGATGGCGGGACCGACACCGATGAGGCGATTGACTCCGGCTTGGCCCACGAGCTGAGCGATGTTGCTATACAGTCGGTCGATGTCTTGCGATTCGTGGTGCAGGTCGCTCAGAATCAGTGTGGCGCTCTGCTGTGGTGTCTTGCGACGACGCATGAAGTCGAGTGCCGGAGGGAGGGATGAGAAGTCGGAGGTGTAGGAGTCGTGGATCAGCGAGCATCCGTTGACTCCCTCGGTGACATTGAGACGGGTGCCTATCTTGTGGAGATGGGTGAAGCGCTCGCGGATCACGTCGTGGTCGATGCCGCTCAGCAACATGAATGCCAAGGCATTGGCGGCATTTTCGAGGTCTGCCTCGCTCTGCAAGGGGGCGATGAAAGATGATGTCTCACCTTGGTAGGTGTAGTTGACTTCCATATCGTCGCCATGTGGGGTGGCATGGATGCGGATGTCGCAGCGGTCGGTGTCTGTGGCCCAAGTGAATGTGGGCACGCCGGGTGCGCTCTTCTTGAGTGCCTCGGCGATGATCGTGTAGTCTGCGCGATAGATGACGCGGCGGCAACGAGTGTCGGATGCCAAAAGACATTTCTCGGCAGCCTTCTCGGCGTCGGAAACAAAGCCTTCGGAGTGGGCTTCGCCGATATTGGTGATGATGACCGTGTCGGGCTGTATGCACTTGGCGAGGGGCGCCATCTCACCGGGGCGCGAGATGCCGGCTTCGATTATGGCGAGACGAGATTCAGGTGAAATCTCCCACATCGAGAGGGGTACGCCGATCTGCGAGTTGAAACTGCGTGGCGATCGAGAAATATCGGAAAGGGGCTCCATGAGTTGGAAGATCCACTCCTTGAGGGTGGTCTTGCCGCGGCTGCCGGTGATGGCTACAATCTCGCCGGTATACTCCAGACGTCGTGAAGCAACTTGCTGAAGAGCCCGGATGCTGTCCGGCACAACCAGAAAATTGGCATCTGTGATGCGTTGCATCTGCGGCGGTATTCGGTTTACTACAAAGTTGCGAACGCCGCGATCGTAGAGGTCGCTGATGAATCGATGACCATCATTCCCCTTGGTGGGAATGGCAAAAAAGAGGGTGTTGCCGGCTGAAGATAATGATCGAGAGTCGGTGAGGAGATGTGCGATTTCTCCTCGATTAGCAGGGCTCGGCTGATGTAAAAGCTCCGCTATCTGTTCAATAGTAAGTATCATATTAATTTATACTATTACCTTACAGGGCTGTCTATCCGTAAATGACAGGTAGACAAAATGTTGAGTTAACCGGATGTAAGAGCGGAATCTACATTTTTTTCTGAAGATTCCGCTCTCATCTCGATTTTTTTACACATTTTAATTTATTCCCACTCGATTGTGGCTGGCGGCTTGGAGGAGATGTCGTAGACTACGCGGTTGATGCCGCGCACCTTGTTGATGATCTCGTTGCTTACCTTTGCCAAGAGTTCGTAGGGGAGGTGTACCCAGTCAGCGGTCATGCCATCTGTCGAGATCACGGCGCGTAGCGCGCAACATCTCTCGTAGGTGCGCTCATCGCCCATCACACCGACACTCTGCACAGGCAGCAACATCACGCCCGCTTGCCATACCTTATCATACCAACCCGATTCTCTCAAGTTGTCGATAAAGATCTTGTCGGCTTGCTGCAAGATTGCCACCTTCTCTGCAGTTACCTCTCCCAGAATGCGGATGCCAAGACCCGGACCCGGGAAGGGGTGACGTCCCAACAACTCCGGATCGATACCCAACGCCTTGCCGACACGTCTCACTTCATCTTTGAAGAGAAGTCGCAAGGGCTCCACCACCTGAAGATTCATCTCCTTAGGCAGACCACCCACATTGTGGTGAGACTTGATAGTGGCTGATGGACCCTTCACCGAGCAACTCTCGATCACGTCGGGATAGATAGTGCCCTGTCCAAGCCAGCGTGCACCCTCCACCTTCTTCGCTTCGGCATTGAACACCTCCACGAAATCACGACCTATGATCTTACGCTTCTGCTCCGGATCGGTGACTCCCTTCAGATCGGAATAGAATCGCTCCGAGGCATCTACACCCCTCACGTTCAGCCCCATACCCTTATAGGAAGCAAGGACACCCTCAAATTCGTTGGCACGAAGCAAACCATTGTTTACAAAGATGCAATGGAGGCGATCGCCGATGGCACGATGCAACAACACCGCTGCTACCGTCGAGTCGACACCACCCGAAAGTCCGAGGATCACCTTGTCATCTCCCAGTTTCTCGCGAAGTCCCTCCACGGTCGTGTCGATGAACGATGCAGGACTCCATGTGCCGCTGCATCCGCAGATGCCCAACACGAAATTACCCAGCAACTTTGTGCCATCGGTAGAGTGGAATACTTCGGGGTGGAACTGGATGCCCCAGGTCTCTTCTCCCTCGATATGATAAGCCGCCACACGCACATTGTCGGTCGATCCGATGATCTTATACCCCGCAGGGATATCGGTGATAGTGTCGCCATGCGACATCCACACCTGAGTAGGGGAGGGGAGTCCCGCCATAAGGCGATCGCTCGCATCCACCACGCTCAGCATCGCGCGACCATACTCGCGGCTCGGTGCACCCTTCACTTCGCCACCATACTCGTGTGCCAGCAACTGTGCCCCATAGCATACGCCCAATAGGGGCATCTTGCCCTTGATATGGCTGATGTCGGGCTTCGGTGCACCCTCATCTCTTACTGACGAGGGACTCCCCGACAAGATCACACCCTTGGTGTCGCCATCGATCTCAGGGAGATGATTGAAGGGATGGATCTCACAATACACATTGAGTTCGCGCACTCGGCGTGCGATAAGTTGTGTATACTGCGATCCGAAATCTATGATTAATATTTTTTCCATGTCTTGTCTGTTGAGATAAGGCTATGTTTAGAATCCGGGTGAATAGTTGGGTGCCTCCTTGGTGATGGTCACATCGTGGGGGTGATTCTCCTTCACGCCGGCTGAAGTGATTCTCACGAACTGAGCATTGTGGAGCTCTGCGATATTGTGAGCGCCGCAATAGCCCATTCCCGAACGAAGACCGCCGATCAGTTGATAGATAGTCTCGCCCAGAGTCCCCTTATAAGGTACGCGAGCCACGATGCCTTCCGGCACCAGCTTATTGGTGTCCATCTGATCCCCCTGGAAGTAACGATCTTTCGATCCTGCCTGCATTGCCTCTACCGAACCCATGCCGCGGTATGACTTGAACTTACGGCCATTATAGATGATAGTCTCACCCGGAGACTCCTCCACGCCCGCAAGCATCGAGCCCATCATTACGCAATCTCCACCGGCTGCGATAGCCTTCACCACGTCGCCCGAATAGCGGAGACCACCATCGGCGATCACCGGAATGTCATAGCGATGTGCCATATTTGCCACATCATAGATGGCTGTAAGTTGGGGCACACCTACACCTGCCACGATACGTGTCGTGCAGATCGAACCGGGGCCGATACCCACCTTGATGCCGTCGGCTCCGGCCTCGATCAGGAACTGTGCCGCTGCCGCAGTGGCGATATTTCCTACCACTACATCGATCTGTGGATATGCCTCCTTAACTGCCTTCAGAGTGCGGATCACATTCGCCGAATGGCCATGTGCCGTGTCGATCACCACAGCATCAACACCATTCTTCACCAACGCATCAACACGCTCCAATGTATCTTTAGTCACACCGACTCCGGCAGCTACGCGAAGACGCCCCTTGCTATCCTTGCATGCATTGGGAAATTCGCTGATCTTTGTGATGTCGCGATAAGTGATCAAACCTACAAGACGTCCCTCCTCGTCGACCACCGGAAGCTTCTCGATCTTATTCTCAAGCAAGATCTGAGATGCCGATGCCAAGTCGGAATTGCGTGTAGTCACAAGATCCTCAGAGGTCATGATCTTACCAACCTCGAGTGTCATGTCGGTCTGGAAACGCAAGTCGCGGTTGGTGATGATGCCGATCAGGTGGCGATCATCATCGATCACGGGGATACCCCCGATGCGATTCTCTTTCATCAGTTTCAAAGCATCAGCCACTGTCTGATTGCTTGTGATGGTGACAGGATCATAGATCATGCCGGAATCTGCACGCTTCACCTTGCGCACCTGCGCAGCTTGTGCGGCTATCGACATGTTCTTGTGGATCACTCCGATGCCACCCTCGCGGGCTATGGCGATTGCCATTTGGGCTTCGGTCACTGTGTCCATCGCTGCTGACACCACCGGAATATTCAGACGAATGTTGCGCGAAAAGCGTGAGCCGAGCTCTACGCGGTCGGGGGTCACATCAGAGTATGCCGGTACGAGCAATACATCGTCAAATGTGATTCCCTCCTGTGTGATTTTGTCTTCGATAAACGACATAGGTGCTGTTTTGATATTTTTATTAGGGTTAGAAGTTATTCAATGTCTTGTCGACGATGATCGTCTGTGTGCGGTCGGGGCCTACCGAGATCATACCCACCTTCGTACCGGTCACCTCTTCGATCTTGCGAACGTAGGCTTGGGCATTGGCGGGAAGTTCCTCAAATTCGCGCACTCCGGTGATATCCTCTGTCCATCCCGGCATCTCGATATACACCGGTTTGCACTTCGAGAGGGATGCAATGGTCGATGGCGGGCTCTGGATCTGCTTGCCGTCGAGTTCGTAAGCCACGCAAATCTTGATCTTGTCGAGGCCTGACAATACATCCAAGAGCATCAGCGCCCAGTGGGTGATGCCGGAGAGCTCGGAAGTGTAGCGTGCCACCACGGCGTCAAACCATCCGATGCGGCGGGGACGCCCGGTCACTGTGCCATACTCATGGCCTCGCTCGCGGATGCCATCGCCGATCTCATCATGAAGTTCGGTGGGGAAAGGGCCCGCTCCGACGCGGGTGCAATATGCCTTGGCCACACCCACCACGCGGTCGATCCATTGAGGTGCGATGCCTGCACCCACAGGCACTGACGATGCCGAAGGTGTCGATGATGTCACAAAGGGATAGGTGCCATGATCGATACAGAGCATCATGCCTTGTGCCCCCTCGAAGAGTATGCGCTTGTTGCCGCTCTTCAGGGCGTCATTGATAAGTCGGGAGGTGTCGCAGATCATCGGCGCAAGTCGCTCGGCAAGCTTCATATACTGCTTGTATACCTGCTCCACATCGAAGGTGGCGAGACCAAGCATCTGCAATTCCCGGTTCTTCACCGAGAGTGCTGCCTCGAGGCGCTCATGGAAATATTCCGGCTCCAGAAGGTCGCCCATTCGCATGCCGATGCGGCTATACTTATCTGCGTATGCCGGACCGATTCCCTTCTTCGTCGTGCCGATCTGCTGTTTGCCCTTGCTCGCCTCGTAGGCACCATCCAGAACAGGATGCCAGGGCATCACCATTGTGGCGCGAGTCGAGATATAGAGCTGATAGTCGGTGATGCCGCGGTCGTGAAGCTTGTCTAATTCCGCACATACCGACACCGGATTCACCACCATGCCATTGCCCATCACATTAACTGTGTGGGGATTGAAGATGCCCGATGGTATGCTCTGAAGAGAATATTTGTTGCCGCCGAACACTACGCTGTGGCCGGCGTTATTCCCTCCCTGATATCTCACTGCCATGTCGGCACGTGTGGCAAAGTAGTCGGTGATCTTTCCCTTGCCTTCATCTCCCCATTGGGATCCTATCACTACAAGTCTCTCTGACATTTATTTTGTTTCTTTTTGCGGCCCCGCCCCGAAGAACTCGTTAGAGCCTCCGGTCGGATGGCCGCTGTTAAGTTATTTTATTCCGTTACGATCGAAGATATAGTCTACATTCTTCATATAGTAGTCGAGGGTGAAGCAGCCATCCAGCTCTTCGTCGCTAAGATTGGCTTTTACCACCTCATTCTCACGAAGCAGATCGATGTAAGGCACGCCATTCGCCATCGCCGCCATCGCTACCGGTTGCACCGTGTCGTATGCCTTCTCGCGAGCAAAACCCTTGGCGATCAGTGCATTCATCACACGCTGGGCGAAGATTACTCCATTGGTGATATAGATGTTCTGACGCATACGATCTTCGAACACTGTGAGATTGCCCAAGATGTTGCACATACGATTGAGCATATAATCCAACAGCATGGTGGCGTCGGGCAGGATGATGCGCTCGGTGGCAGAGTGGGAGATATCTCTCTCATGCCAGAGTGCCACATTCTCGTAGGCTGTCACCATATAGCCACGGAGCACGCGTGCGCAGCCGCACATATTCTCCGAGCCGATCGGGTTGCGCTTGTGGGGCATAGCGCTCGAACCCTTCTGACCCTTGCCGAATGCCTCTTCCACCTCATGCACCTCGGTGCGCTGCAAACCACGAATCTCCATAGCCATCTGCTCGATTGAGGCGCCGATTACAGCCAAGGTGGCAAGATAATAGGCATGGCGATCGCGCTGTATCACCTGTGTCGAGACGTCGGCACTGTTGATGCCAAGTTTCTCGCATACATAGTCCTGTACGAAGGGTGGTATGTTGGCAAAGTTGCCCACTGCTCCCGAGATTTTGCCCACTTCCACACCCTGTGCTGCCTCTTCGAATCGCTTGATGTTGCGCTGCATCTCGGCGTGCCATAGCACCCACTTCAAGCCGAACGATGTGATGTCGGCATGGATGCCGTGAGTCCTGCCGATGCAGGGGGTGTACTTATATTTCAATGCCTGGCTGCGAAGCATTGCTGCAAAGCGCTGAAGATCTTCGCGGATGATCTCGTTGGCTTGCTTCAGTAGATAGCCATTGGCGGTATCCACCACATCGGTAGAGGTCAGACCATAATGCACCCACTTGCGCTCCTCGCCCAGCGATTCGCTCACCGCGCGGGTGAACGCCACGATGTCATGGCGTGTCTGCTCTTCGATCTCTTTGATGCGATCGATATTGAATGTGGCGTTCTTCCAAAGCTTGTCGATATCCTCTGACGGTACAACTCCCAATTCTCTCCAAGCCTCTGCCGAAAGAATCTCTACCTTCAGATAGGCGTTAAATTTATTCTCTTCTGTCCAGATGGCGCGCATCTGTTCGCGTGAATATCTTGGTATCATCTATTCTTCTTTTCGTTTGATGGAAATTTATTTCGATCTTTTCGTTACACGATTATTACTCTCTACGTGGCAGATTACTTCTCCATGGCGCGAAGATAGCACTCCAGGGTGTTCTCCATCAGGCAGGCGCGGGTCATTGGTCCTACGCCACCCGGCACGGGGGTGATCACCGAGGCTATCGGCTCGACATTGGCATAGTCGACATCGCCGGCAAGTTTACCGGTCTCCGGGTCTCGATTCACTCCGACATCGATCACTACGGCGCCGGGTGCCACCATATCGGCGGTGACGAATCGAAGTCGTCCCACTGCCGCCACCAGTATATCGGCACGGCGGGTCACCTCCGCCAAGTTCTTCGTGCGGCTGTGTGCCACGGTCACTGTCGCATTGCGATCCAATAGCATCTTCGACATCGGGAGCCCCACGATGTTGCTACGGCCGATCACTACTGCCTCTTTACCCTCGATCTCCACGCCTGCCTCATCGAGCATGCGCATCACTCCCTTGGGTGTGCAGGGGTAAACGCAGGGGCGCTTCTGCCACAAGGAGGCTACATTCGCCGGGTGGAATCCATCCACATCCTTCTCATGGCTGATCGCTTCGATCACACGATCTTCGTTGATGTGGCGTGGTACCGGCAATTGCACCAAGACACCATCCACCGTGTCGTCGGCATTCAATTTGCCGATAACTTCCAGCAGCTCTTCTTCGCTCGTCTCCTCCGGAAGTCGAATCGTGGTGCTCTTATAGCCCACTTGCTCGGCATCCTTCCCTTTCGATTTGACATACGACTGGCTTGCAGGGTCTTCTCCCACCAAGATCACTGCCAAGTGGGGCGCTCTGCCATATTTCTCCACAAGTGCGGGTACTTGGGCTGCGATATCTTCTTTGATTTTCTTCGCTAAGTCTTTACCGCTGATGATCATCTCTTTAGCTTTGAGTATTTTCGTGTTAGATTTGTTTATTTCCGTTTTATCCGTCAGCCTTTCTCAAATCTCGCGCGATCCGATATCCTGACGATTGAAGAGTTCCGGGCAGTCGATCTGTGCCACCGACCGATAGGCGCTGTCATGAGCCTCGGCGAGTGTCTTGCCACTCCCGAGCACCATCAGCACGCGACCGCCGGCGCTCAGCAGATCCGAGCCGCTACGCTTCGTGCCCATGTGATATACCTTACCCTCTACTCGATCTATACCGCCGATCAGGTGTCCCTTGCCATATTTGCCGGGATATCCCTTGGCAGCCATCACGACGCCGAGCATATAATCCTGATTCCAGCATATCTCGAAGTCGGCACCTGCCAGTGAGGCTTCGATCAGCGAGTAGAAGTCGCTCTCCATGCGGCTCAACACAACCTCCGTCTCCGGGTCGCCGAAGCGGGCGTTGAACTCGATCACTTTCGGTGTGTCGCCATGAAGGATCAAGCCTCCATAGAGCACGCCGGTGAAGGGTACTCCCTCTGACACCATGGCATCTGCCACCGGCTGCATAATCGTGCGCATTGCCTTCTCGCGAATCTCCGATGTCACGAATGGCACGGGAGAGTAGGCTCCCATACCACCGGTGTTGGGCCCCTTGTCGCCATCGTAGGCCCGCTTATGGTCGCGGGCTATGTCCAGTGGGTAGAGTTTATTGCCATTGACGATACACATGAAGGAAAACTCAGGCCCGTCGAGGAACTCCTCGACCACCACGCGCCCCTTGCCGAAACTCTCATCCAATAGCATGTCGCGAAGTGCCGCATCTGCCTCTTCAAGGCTCATCGCCACCACGACTCCCTTGCCGGCTGCCAACCCATCATATTTGATCACGACTGGTATCGGACCCGCCTTGACGTAGGTCAAGGCCTCGTCGTAGTCGGAAAATGTTCGGTAGGACGCCGTCGGAACCCCGTGGCGTGCCATCAGGTCTTTAGCATATTCCTTGCTCGTCTCGATCCGGGCTGCCGATTGTGTCGGTCCGAAGATCTGTAGTCCCGATGCTCTGAACTCATCGACGATACCCACGGCAAGTGATGCCTCCGGACCTACCACCGTGAGGTCGATCCCCTCTTCTATGGCAAATCGCTTGAGTCCATCGACATCTTCTACCGAGATCGAAACACACTCTGCCTGCATGGCGATGCCGGCATTGCCCGGTGCACAATAGATCTTCCCTACGCGCTCCGAACGCGACAGCGCATCGACGATGGCGTGGCATCTGCCGCCACTGCCCACCACAAGTACCTTCTTATCCTTCATTACGATGGCCGATATTAATGTTTGAAGTGACGCATGCCGGTGAAGAGCATGGCGATTCCTTTCTCGTTGGCTTTCTTGATGGAGTCTTCATCGCGGATGCTTCCACCCGGCTGAACGATGGCGCTGACACCATAATGTGATGCCTGCTCCACTGTGTCGTCGAAGGGGAGGAATCCGTCGGATGCCAATACCAAGCCTTCGGTGGCTCCGGCGGCTTTTGCCTCTTCCAAGGCGATGCCTGCTGAGCCGACTCGGTTCATCTGGCCTGCTCCTACACCAAGTGTGGCCCCATTTTTCACCACTACGATTGCATTTGATTTAACATGCTTCACGATCTTCCAACCGAAGTCCATGTCTGCCAATTCTTGTGCCGAGGGGTGACGCTCGGTCACGGTCATCGAGTCGACGATGTCGAGACACTGTGTGTCGGCATCCTGCACCAGCATGCCGCCGGTCACTCCGACGTATGCCGGACGACTCTCATGGCCATCCTCCATCTTAACCTCGAGCACGCGAAGGTTTTTCTTCTTCGAGAATACCTCCAATGCGCCGGCGCTGAACGATGGTGCCATCACGATCTCCAAGAAGATTGGCTTCATCTCCAATGCCACCTCTTCGGTGACTTCTCGGTTGAATGCCACGATGCCGCCATAGATGCTCACTTTGTCAGCCTCGTAGGCGCGTGTCCATGCCTCCATCACATCCTTGCCCACGGCGGCTCCACAGGGATTCATGTGCTTCAAACCCACGCAGAAGGGCTCGCTGAATTCGCTCACGATCTCAAGAGCTGCATTGGCATCCTGTATATTGTTGTAAGAGAGTTCTTTACCCTGAATCTGACGGGCTGTTGCCACGCTATATGAATATTCCTTGGCTGTGCGATAGAACTTAGCCTGCTGGTGAGGATTCTCTCCATAGCGGAGGCTCTGCACTTCGTCGAATGCCAAGAAAAGCTTCTCGGGCAGACCTGCCTGACGTCGCATATATGTGGCGATATGGCTGTCGTAAAGCGCTGTGTGTGTATAGGCCTTGGCTGAGAGCTGTAGGCGTGTCTCGGGTGTCGTATTCCCATTTGCCTCGATCTCTTCGAGCACTTTCGAATAGTCGGCGGGATCGCATACCACTGTGACACTCTTGCAGTTCTTCGCTGCCGAACGAAGCATCGAGGGGCCACCTATGTCGATGTTCTCGATTGCATCCGCCAGAGTCACGTCAGGCTTCGCTACTGTCGCCTCGAAGGGGTAGAGGTTCACACACACCAAGTCGATCAGACCGATGCCATTCTCGGCAAGTTGTGCCATATCGCCCTCATTGTCGCGACGTCCCAACAGTGCGCCATGCACCTTCGGGTGGAGCGTCTTAACTCTGCCGCCGCATATCTCCGGAAATCCGGTGATCTCGCTGATGCCGATCACTCCCAAACCACTCTCTTCGAGCATCTTCTGAGTGCCGCCTGTGGCGATGATATCCCATCCAAGTCGCTTCAAGGAGTGTGCAAATTCCACTACTCCTCTCTTATCACTTACGCTTACTAAAGCTTTCATCTATTTCGTTTAATTGTTCGATTTTGGGTTGCTTTCTCTCTTATAGCCGGGAGCATTTATACCAATGTCACTCCCGTGCCTTTCACTACCTTGCCGATCTCTCGAGCTTCGATGCCCGAGCCTCGGAGTGTCTCGATCGCCTTCTCTGCATCTTGGGCACGAAGTGCAATCACCATACCGATACCCATGTTGAAGATGTTGAACATCTCGCGTCGGGGCAGATTGCCATACTTACGGAGAAGGTCGAACACCGGGAGGATATCCCAACTGCCATCCTTGATCTCTACCCCCAGTCCTTCACTCAAGATGCGGGGGATATTCTCGTCGAAGCCGCCGCCGGTGATATGGGCTACGCCATGCACCTCCACCGTTTTGATAAGTTTAAGCACAGGCTTTACATAGATCGCTGTCGGTGTCAGGAGCATCTCGCCGAGGCTTTGTTCGCCGGTCTCTTCATAGCGTGAGTTAAGATCCAACTTGGCATCTGCCACGATCTTACGCACCAATGAGAATCCGTTGGAGTGAACCCCGGTCGAGGGGAGGCCGATCAGCACATCTCCCTCTGCCACCTTCGAACCGTCGATCAGTTCTTCTTTCTCTACAGCTCCGACGGTGAAGCCGGCGATGTCATAATCTTCGGGGGCATACATGCCCGGCATCTCGGCAGTCTCGCCACCCACCAAGGCACATCCTGCCTGGCGGCATCCCTCTGCCACGCCAGAGACGATCGCCTCTACCACCTCCGGACGATTGTGACCCACTGCCACATAGTCCAAGAAGAGGAGAGGTTCGGCTCCCTGTGCCAGCACATCGTTGACACACATCGCCACTGCGTCGATGCCGATCGTGTCGTGACGATCCATAGCGAAGGCTATCTTCAATTTTGTGCCTACTCCATCTGTGCCACTCACCAAGATAGGATGCTTATAGCCCAACGAGCCGAGGTCGAACATCCCTCCGAAGGCGCCGATGCCTCCCATGCATCCCTGTCGCGTGGTAGATGCAACATGCTTCTTGATGCGGCTCACCACCTCATATCCTGCTTCAAGATTTACTCCTGATGCTTCATAACTTTTTGCCATCTCCCTTAGCTCTTTTATTTGATGGAGTTAAGACGGCTGTCGATCTCTTCGTAGGCACCGATCACGTTGCCAAGGTCGCGACGGAAACGGTCTTTGTCAAGTTTTTCGTTGGTCTTGGCATCCCACAGACGGCAGGTGTCGGGGCTGATCTCGTCTGCCAATACGATCTTGCCTTCTGATGTCTTGCCAAATTCGATCTTGAAGTCGATCAGACGAATTCCGATCTTGGAGAAGAGTTCTTTGAGCAATGTGTTGATACGGGCTGTCATGTCGTAGATCTCTGCCAACTCTTCGTAGGTGGCGGCTCCAAGTGCTACGGCATGGTGATCATTGATCAGAGGATCGCCAAGTGCATCATCCTTGTAGCAGATCTCCATGATCGTGTTGGGAGCAGGTGTTCCCTCTTCGATGCCGAGTCTTTTCGCCATCGAGCCGGCGATCACGTTGCGTACGATTACCTCCAAGGGCACGATGCTTACCTTCTTGCAGAGCTGGTCGCGATCGTTCAAGGTCTCGATGTAGTGTGTCGGGATACCTGCCTCATTCAACTTCTTGAAGATGATAGTGGTGATCTCGTTGTTCAAGACTCCCTTGTTGTCGATCGTTGCCTTCTTCAGATTGTTAAAGGCGGTAGCTGCATCCTTGTAGTGGATGATTACAAGGTTCTCATCGTCGGTTGCATACACTTGTTTTGCTTTGCCCTCATAGAGCATCTCTTTCTTTTCCATTGCTATTATTGGGTTATTGATTGTTTCCTTTGTTTTATTTTTTTGTTGACTCTTTTTTATCCATTGACTTTGCGGAAGTAGTCGACCGCATTCTTGAAGAGATTCTGCGACTTATTGCCTGCCACATTCTTCATCAGCCCTTCGCGATAACGCTCGGAGTGACCCATCTTGCCCAGGATATGTCCGTCGGGTGAGATGATACCCTCGATCGCCCAAGAGGATCCGTTGGGGTTATGGGGTGATTGCATGGTGGCATGTCCTGTTGCCGGGTCGGCATATTGGAATGCTATCTGGCCATTGTCGGAGAGTCGCTTGAGCAGTGCCTCGTCTGCCACGAACTTACCCTCGCCATGCGACATTGCCACGGAGTGGAGATCGCCACACTCGAAACTGCCGAGCCAGGGCGAGGCCACCGTGCCGACACGTGTCTGCGCGATCTGCGAGATGTGACGGTTGATGTCGTTGCGGAATAGGGTAGGACTCTCCGGAGTCAAGTCGCCGATCTTGCCAAATGGCAGAAGTCCCGATTTTACCAAGGCCTGGAACCCGTTGCAGATCCCCAAGATAAGTCCGCCACGCTCCAAGAGACGCTCTACGGCGCTCTTCACATGCTCGTTCAGAAGCACGGTGGCGATGAATTTGCCCGATCCGTCAGGCTCGTCGGCTGCCGAGAAGCCGCCGCTGATCGCAAGTATGTGGCATGCATCGATCTCGGCTGCCATCTCGCGGCATGAGTCGTTGATATCTTCGGCGCTCAGATTGCGGAACACGCCGATCTTTACCTCTGCACCCTCTGCCATAAAGGCGGCCTGCATATCGTAGTCGCAGTTGGTGCCGGGGAAGACAGGCAGGAACACTCGTGGATGTTCCACTGCTTCTCCCTTATAGCCCTCCGAGCGTCGGGTGCTGTTGGCATCGGGTGCCTCTCCATGACTCTCTGCCCGGTCGGGATAGATGGTGTTGAAACGCTCTCTTATCTTCTCTGCCAGCATCTCTCCGTCATAACTGTGATGGTCGATCTTCACCACGTTCTCTTCGATGGTGTATCCGATAAATTCCACCCCGGGGATGCTTACCGGCTCTTTGGCTTCGATCACAATCGAGCCGTAGGCGCTGTCGAAGAGTTCATGCTCATCGTATGACACATCGACTCCGACGCGATTGCCAAGACTCATCTTCACCAAGGCCTCGGCGAGTCCTCCCATGCCAATGGCGTAGGCACTCACCACATTGCCCGATGCTATCTCTTGATGCAATGCATCGTATGCCATCTTCAGTCCCTCGGTGTCGGGCATCTTGTTGGCAAGTGGACGATGTTTTACTAAGTATATACCATGATTTGCCTTCTTGAAGTCGGGGCTGATGACATGGCGTGAATCCACGATCACCGCACCGAAGGCTATCAGTGTCGGAGGAACGCTTATCTCACCGAAGGTGCCGCTCATCGAGTCTTTACCTCCGATCGAGGGAAGTCCCAATTCTTTCTGCATGCGGAGCGTGCCGAGGAGTGCCGCCAAGGGCTTGCCCCATGCCTGCTCGCTGCTCATACGCTCGAAATATTCCTGGTAGGAGAATCGCATATGGCGATAGTCTGCCCCCGCTGCTACGGCTTTTGCCACTGCCTCTACCACTGAGTAGGCTGCACCATGATAGGGACTCCAACTCATGATGTAGGGATTGAATCCCCAACTCATCATGCTCGCAGTGTGGGTGGTGTGGGCGCCAACAGGCAATTTCTGTACACTTACCTGGGTCTCTGTGCCGTTGGTCTTGCCGCCGAAGGGCATCAGTACGGTCGAGGCCCCGATCGTAGAGTCGAACATCTCGATAAGTCCACGCTGTGACGTGACGTTGGCATCAAGTAGATTGTTGACAAACTTTTCATCCAGGTCTTTACCCTCGACTTCGCGTGCAAAGGGATTGCAGAGTTCCACGCTCTTGATTACTGCCTTGGCATAATGGGGCGCTCCCGCTGAGTCGATAAATTCTCGCTTCAGGTCTGCCACCACCTTGCCGTCGCGCATCATACGCATACGCCCCGAGTCGGTGACATCTGCCACATGGCGCACCTCGATATTCTCTTCGTGACAATATTTCACGAACTCTTCCATATCTTTGGCCTCTACCACCACCGACATACGTTCTTGGCTCTCGGAGATGGCAAGTTCTGTGGCATTGAGTCCGTCATATTTTGTAGTGACGCGGTCGAGGTAGATGTCAAGACCATCGGTCAATTCGCCGATAGCGACGCTCACACCTCCGGCGCCAAAGTCATTCGATTTCTTGACCAGTCGGGTCACCTCCGGACGACGGAAGAGTCGCGACAATTTGCGCTCTTCGGGGGCGTTACCCTTCTGCACTTCGCTGCCACACATCTCGAGCGATGATTCGTTGTGCTCTTTCGATGAGCCGGTGGCGCCTCCGATACCGTCGCGGCCTGTGCGGCCTCCGAACATCAGCACCACATCTCCGGCTTCCGGACGCTCGCGACGAACATCACATGCCCTCACGGCTCCTGCCACTGCGCCCACCTCGAGACGCTTCGCCACATAGCCCGGATGATAGATCTCGCGTACATGGGTCGTGGCAAGTCCGATCTGATTGCCGTAGGAGGAATAACCCCCGGCTGCCACCTTCGAGATGACACGCTGTGGAAGTTTTCCCGGCAGGGTCTTGTCGATCGGCATATAGATATCCCCGGCACCGGTGACGCGCATCGCCTGATATACATAACTGCGGCCACTCAGCGGGTCGCGGATCGCTCCCCCCAGACAGGTCGATGCCCCGCCGAAGGGCTCTATCTCGGTCGGGTGATTGTGGGTCTCGTTCTTGAACTGGAAGAGCCATTTCTCGGTCTCTCCATCCACGTCTACATCTACATAGATGCTGCATGCATTGTTCTCTTCACTCTGCTCTAAGTCGTCGAGCATGCCATGCTCACGAAGCCATCTCGCTCCGATGGTGGCAAGATCCATCAGACAGAGGGGCTTATGTTCTCTACCCAATTCGGCTCGCATGCCATGCCATAGGTTCAGACTCTCTTTGATATCTTCGGAGATGAAGGAGTCTTCCACTTCGATGTCGGTGAGCTGTGAAGTGAAGGTGGTGTGGCGACAGTGGTCGCTCCAGTATGTGTCGAGGATGCGTAATTCCGTCTCATTCGGATCGCGACCCTCGGCTGTGAAATATTTCACCACTTCCATCAGGTCGTCGCTATTCATGGCGAGTCCCTTCTCGCGGCAATATGCTCCGGCTGCCTCGGCGGTAATACCTCTGAAGCCCTCAAGCACCTCCACCGGACGAGCATGGGCTCGCTCCGAAAGTGCCAATATATCAAGATTCTTACGACGTGATTCCACTGCATTGATCAGGTAGTGAGCGATACGCTCCATATCTTTCTCGCTTACGCCCGAGTCGAAGATATAGAGACGGCTCGACAAAATCTCAACATCGGCTGTCGGATCCACAAGCCTTACACACTCGCGTGCCGCTGATGCGCGCTGGTCGAATTGTCCCGGCAAGGCCTCTACTGCCAAATGCGGACGTCCCGTCAGGTCCATGCTGTCCACTACTTCGTCGGTAGCCTTCTCGCCAAACACTCCATAGCGGGTCTCTTCAAGAAGTCGATCTGAAAAACCGAATAAGTCGTAGACGCATACTAAACGTAATTCGTCGATCTTTATCCCCAATGTCGAACTGAGTTCGCGTCGCAAACTCTCAGCCTCTACTCGAAATTCCGGCCGCTTTTCGACAAATATTCGATGGGTGGTCATATCTGGTTCTCTATTTTTTCAGGTTTTGGATTAGGGTAATTCCTTTATTATTGATCTTCGCAGGCATCCGGCACGCAGCCTTACGCCTGACGTATATCTCTGCTGTCGAGTTGGTTAGATCTCTGTGGAGAGAATCTTACGCTCCTGCTCTTCACGGAACTCGCGAAGTTTCCGGTGGAGATTTTCATCTGTCACACTCAAGATCTCTGCGCAGAAGATGGCGGCATTCTTGGCGCCATCAATAGCCATCGTGGCTACCGGTATCCCCGAAGGCATTTGGGCTGTCGCCAAGAGCGAGTCCATGCCTCGAAGGGCTTTCGACATGATTGGCACTCCGATCACCGGAAGTGTGGTGTGAGCCGCTACGACTCCTGCCAAGTGGGCTGCCCCTCCGGCTGCCGCGATGAAGGCTACTATTCCTCGATCGCGTGCCCCTGTCACCCAGTTGTCTAACGCCACCGGCGTGCGGTGTGCACTAAACACTTTCTTCTCATATTCGATGCCAAATTGATCTAACATCTCAAATGCGCCGTTCATCACTCCGAGATCGCTCGTCGATCCCATTACTACTCCGATTTTTGGATTCATTATTGCGGTCGGTTTTTGCGTTGGTTGTTTCCTGTGTGATATATAAAATCACAAGCGCCCATACCCCCTACGAGGTGGGCGCCCATGTATATGGTCGTTATGAATGCTGTCGGAAGTCCTTTGATATGTTGTGCTGTTACACCCATTTCCATGCGCAAAATTACATATTTTTTTCTTTATTTGCAATTTCCGTCGCATTCTTTTTATCTTACGACTCGTTTTACTCTATTTTACTGCGCTTTTTCGCTATTTCTCCGGTCGCGATTCGCAGTAAACACATCTTATGCCATTGCCATCGGCCGAGGGGCGGAACAGCCTCTTCACCGCTGCAGGCTCAAGATTGCTGATGCAGCGTGGATTCGAGCATTTATGCTCGCTCTCGAACACATCTTCGCCGAGCAATTCCCGGTTGTGTTCCGGATCTTCTTTCCATTCCAAAAGCTTAAGCATCAATGCCATCCTCACGAATTTGCCATTCTCCACCTGGCGGAAGTAGGCGGCTCGAGGGTCGCTGTCTACATCGACCGATATCTCGTTGACTCTCGGCAGTGGATGAAGGATCCGCATACTCTCTTTGGCATCTTTCAACTTCTCGGCTGTCAGCACAAAGCAGTCTTTCACTCGCTCATATTCTTCGTCGTCGAGGAATCTCTCTTTCTGAACTCTCGTCATGTAGAGCACGTCAAGTTCGCCGATCACCTCTTCGAGCGATTCTACCTCGCGATAGGGTACTCCCAATTTGTCGCACACCTCATGCTTCATATAGCCGGGAAGTCGCAATTCTTCCGGTGCGATCAGCACCACTTTGATCCCCTCAAATTTCGACAGGGCCTTGATAAGGGAGTGAACCGTACGACCGAATTTCAAGTCGCCGCAGAAGCCTATGGTGATATGATCCATACGTCCGATCTCTCGCTTGATGGTCAGTAGGTCGGTCAGAGTCTGGGTCGGGTGGGCATGTGAACCGTCGCCCGCATTGATCACCGGTGTGCGCGAGTGCATCGCCGATACCAAGGGCGCTCCCTCCGACGAGTGGCGCATCGCTATGATGTCGGCAAAACAGTTGATCACGCGGGTCGTGTCTGCCACTGTCTCTCCCTTGCTCACCGACGAACTCATCGCGTCGGAAAAACCGATCACGTTGCCTCCAAGTTCCATCATCGCCGATGTGAAACTCAGTCGGGTTCGTGTCGATGGCTCGTAGAAGAGTGTCGCAAGTTTTTTACCCTTGCATACTTCCGAATATTTCTCCCGATTATCGATGATGTCGAGGGCAAGATCGATGATCTCTTTAAGTTCTTCAGGCCGCAGGTCGGTCGGTTCGATTAGATGATGCATTTCGATTGGGTTTTATGTGTTGTTGATTATTATTGATGTCTCTCTCCTCTCTCCTCTCTCCTTATTTATTCATCCACGATTCGTCGGAGGGGTTCGCCATAAAGCGACGGAGTCGGTCGGCATCTTCGGCTGCTATATAGTTCTCTTTTACAGCAACTTCCACCAGGGTGTTGAAGTTAGAAAGGGAGTGGTTCTCCACATTTGCCGCTTTGAGTCGGTCGAGGCCTTTCTGCATGCCATAGGTGAAGATTGAGACTACTCCCAAGACATCGGCTCCCGCTTCGCGGAGTGCCTCCACTACGTCGATGCAACTTCCTCCTGTCGAGATCAGGTCTTCGATCACCACTACTTTCTGTCCCGGCTCCAAGCGCCCTTCGATGCGATTGTTGCGACCATGATCTTTGGCGCTACCTCTAACATAGCCCATTGGCATGCCAAGCATGTGGGCGGCGATGGCGGCATGCGCGATGCCCGCGGTGCTCGTGCCCATCAGTACTTCTGCCTCCGGATAGAGCGATCTTACCTTCTGCGCGATTGTGGTCTCTACAAGTTCGCGCACCTTGGGCGCTGTCAAGATCAGTCGATTGTCACAGTAGATAGGACTCTTGATGCCGCTCGCCCAGGTGAAGGGCTCATCAGGACGTAAGAACACGGCGCGTATCGATAATAAGGCTTTTGCTATTTCTCTTTCCATAAAAAATTAAGTTGTTAGGTTTGCTGTTTCGTATATATTATCTCCCGAGGAAGTCTGCGCAACATCTGCGATAGGCTGCTACAGGGTCATCGGCTGCCGTGATCGGACGTCCCACCACGATGAAGTCGGAGCCAATCTCGCGGGCTCGTGCCGGTGAGGTGATGCGGCTCTGGTCATCTTTGGCGGAATCGGGATAGCGGATGCCGGGTGTTACCGTCATGAACCCTTCGCCACATGCCTCCTTTACAAGTGCTGATTCGAGCGGAGAGCATACCACTCCGTCGAGTCCCGCCTCTTTGGCATTGCGTGCATATTGAGCGATTGTGTCATTGATCGATGAGGGTATCAGCAACTGCTCGTGGAGTGCTTGCTCTGAAGTGCTGGTGAGTTGTGTCACAGCGATGATCAGTGGGCGTGTCCCATCTTCTCTCCCTTCGCGAAGGCCCTCTTCGGCGGCGCGCATCATCTCGATTGTCCCGGCTGCATGAACATTGACCATGTCCACATCAAGACGCGACAAGACGCGCATCGCTTTGCGAACTGTGTTGGGGATGTCGTGAAGCTTCAGATCCAAGAAAATCTTATGACCGCGTCGACGTAGTTCTCGCACGATCTCAGGCCCCCCGGCATAGTATAATTCCATGCCGATCTTGATGAAGGGCTTCTCTTCTTGGAATTTGTCTAAAAATGCGTATGTCGCTTCGGGTGTCGCAAAGTCACACGCTATGATCACATCTCTTTCCATATATATTGTTTTATTTATTTCACGTTTTTATTTCTCTTTTATTATCCCGATTCGGAGTTTTTTTCTCCTGTCGAGCCTTCAGCACATTTCCGCGCTGCTTCTTACTCTCTCCTCCTATCGCTGTAATTCGGATAGGTTAGCGATGCCATATTTATCCATCACTCGGGGGAGGTCGTCGATGATCTCGGGGCATGCCCAGGGGTTGATAAGGTTGGCTGTCCCTACCTCCACCGCTGTGGCTCCCGCCATCATCATCTCCAATACATTCTCAGCACTCGACACGCCGCCACATCCCACCACCGGGATCCGGCATGCTCCTGCCACTTGATACACCATCCTAAGCGCCACCGGGAAGATGGCATCTCCCGAGAAACCACCCATGGTGTTCGCCACCACCGGCCGGCGTGTTTTCAAGTCGATGCGCATACCTAATAGGGTGTTGATCAGACACAATCCGTCGGCTCCGGCATCTTCGGCAGCTCGGGCCATCTCTACGATGTCGGTGACATTGGGTGTCAATTTTACGATCACCGGCAGGGTGGTGGATCGCTTTACACTCTTCACCACTTCGGAAATCGATTGAGCTGATGTGCCGAAACTCATACCCCCGCCATGCACGTTGGGGCAACTGACATTCAGCTCGATGATCTCCACCTGCTTCTCGCCGCTGATGCGTCGGCAACATTCGCAGTAGTCGTCGATCGAAAAACCGCTGATATTGGCAATGATAGGCCCGCGGTATGCTTCGCGCATCTTCGGCAACTCTTCGCTGATCACCTTGTCGATGCCCGGGTTCTGAAGCCCTACGGAGTTGATCATACCTGCCCTGCATTCTGCCACACGGGGCAACGGATTCCCGTAGCGGGGCTCAAGTGTTGTCCCTTTGAAGGAGATCGATCCCAATACATTGATATCGTAATATTCGGTCATGCCATAGCCATAACCGAAACATCCACTCGCCGGTATCACCGGATTGCGCAGCTTTACTCCACACAATTCGACCGATAGTCTATCTTGCTCTTTTATTTCCATATCAGATCTTCTTTATCAAATACCGGCCCATCTTTGCAGATGCGTCGTGGACCCTTCTTCGTCTCAAGCGAACAACACATACACACCCCGAAACCGCATGCCATCCTCGATTCGAGGCTCACCTCTCCCGGAATGTCAAGATTCTGACAGAGAGACTTCAACATCGGCAGTGGGCCGCAGGCATAGAAGTAGTCGGGGTCGATCGCCTCATGCTTCAACACGTCAGTGACATAACCCTTTATGCCGTAGGAACCGTCGATCGTCGCCACATGAAATGGTATGTAGAGTTTCTCGAAGGCTTCGATCATAATCATACGGTCGGAGGAGTTGAATCCGAGCACCACTGTCGGCAGAACTCCCTTCTTGATCAGTTCCTTGGCAAGGTTATAGATCGGAGGGCATCCTACACCTCCGGCGAGCAGCACGGGGCGTTCGCCACATTTGCTCAGATCAAATCCATTGCCCAATGCCGGCAGTAGATCCACCTCTGTCTTCGGACCAAGCGTGGCGAGGACTTCGGTGCCCGCCCCCACCTTGTCATATACGATGGTGAGCTGGTTCTCTTCGATCGAGCATACCGAGATGGGACGTCGTAAGGTGAAACCAGGGATGGCGATGTTGACAAATTGACCCGGCGCCGTGAAGGTAGAGGTCGGACCCGCCAGGGTCATCATCATCGTGTTTGTGCCGATCGGCGTGTTGTCGATGATATGATATTTGGTGTCTTGTCGTGTTATCATTGTGCGATATATGCTATCTTGCCCGAGGAGATGGTGGCTTTCACTACTCCATAGAGGCGTTGTCCTTCAAATGGTGTGGATTTACCCTTGGAGAGGAATTTCTCCGGATCCACGATATAACTTTGGTCGAAGTCGACGATGGTGAGGTCGGCACGGTCGCCCGGTTTGATGCCTCCGGCTATGCCGAAGATGCGTCGCGGTGTCTCTGCCATCAGTTCGATCATGCGGTCGAGGGTGATGATGCCCCTCTTCACGGCGTAGGTATAGGTGGCTGCCAACGACAATTCGATGCCGGTGACTCCCATGGCACTCTGCCGCAATCCCCGGCTCTTCTCTTCTGCCGAGTGGGGCGCATGGTCGGAGGCTATGCAGTCGATGGTGCCATCTTTGATACCCTCCAAGAGTGCCTCTCGGTCGGATGCCGTGCGCAGCGGCGGGTTCATCTTGAAGCGACCATCCTCTTGCAGGTCTGAGTCGCAGAATGCCAAGTAGTGGGCTCCCGTCTCGCAGGACACTGCCACTCCGCGTGCCTTGGCTTGTCTCACCAATTCGACACTCTCTCGGGTCGATACGTGGCAGATATGAAGCCTGCATCCTGTGGCCTCTGCCAGTCGGATGTCGCGTGCCACTTCTCCCCATTCGCTCTCCGAGCAGATGCCGACATGTCCATGGGTGTGGGCATATTCCCCATCATGGATATAGCCTCCGCGCAGTAGTGTGTTGACTTCGCAGTGTGCCGCCAACACCTTGCCGGTGGCACTGATGCCTCGCATAGCCCGCTCCATCACCTCTTCAGACTGTACGCCACTCCCATCGTCGGAAAATCCAACTACTTGCGGACTCAATGCCGCATAGTCCACCAACTCATCTCCCATCCTCTTGAGGGTGATTGTGGCGTAGGGGAGCACTTCGATACATGCATCGCGTGTGATGATGTCGAGCTGCTCTTGAAGATGCTCCGTGGTGTCGGGAGCCGGCTTCAAATTGGGCATCGGACAGACTGTCGTGAATCCTCCATGTGCCGCCGCGCGTGTGCCATCCAAGATCGTCTCTTTGTAGGAAAATCCCGGCTCGCGCAGATGCACATGCACATCCACCAGACCCGGCAGAATCATACCCCCTTCGGCATCGATCACTTCGCATGCCGGATCGCAGTCCAGAGCAGTGCCGACTCTCTTGATACAGCCCTCCGAGATCAGAATGTCACAGCGTTGAGACTCCCCATCTCGGCGGATCATACCATTTTTTATCAATATATCTTTTTGCATCTCTGTCGGATGTTTCTTGCGTTTCGTTTCCTCTATTAGAACTCTTGCCAACTCTTCACCTCGATATCATCCGCACTCATCGAACAGAATGATTTGATGAATGCCGAAGCAAGTCGTGCATTTGTGATCAGAGGTATGTTGCGGTCGATCGCTGTGCGGCGAATCCTATAGCCATTGGTCACCTCCTTGTCGGAGTGATTGCGCGGCACGTTGATCACCAAGTCGATCTCATGGTTATTGATCATATCCACAGCCTTGGGTGTCCCATCTTCTTCGGGCCAGTAGACGCGAGTGTTCTCGATGCCATTCTCGGTGAGATGGCGACTGGTTCCTTCGGTGGCGAAGATGGAGTAACCCTTCTGCTGCAGGAGTTTGGCGGCGCCGAGCATGTCGCCCTTCTGCTTGCCGTTGCCTGTGGAGAGGAGCACATTCTTGCTCGGTATGCGCTGACCCACGGAGAGCATCGCTGTGAGAAGTGCCGAGCGGGCATCCTCGCCGATACATCCCACTTCGCCGGTCGACACCATGTCGACACCCAGTTTCGGGTCTGCCTTCTGCAGTCGGTTGAAGGAGAATTGACTCGCCTTGACGCCGACATAGTCCAAGTCGAACACGCTCTTGTCGGGCTTGCTCACCGGGAGTCCCAACATGATGCGTGTGGCGAGTTCTATGAAGTTGATCTTCAGTACCTTGCTCACGAAGGGGAAGCTGCGCGATGCACGCAGATTACATTCGATCACTTTGATATCGTTGTCGCGTGCCAGGAATTGGATATTGAATGGCCCGCTGATGTTGAGCTGTTTGGCGATCTTTTTCGAGATCTTCTTGATGCGGCGTGCCGTCTCCACATAGAGTTTCTGAGGCGGAAATTGGATGGTGGCGTCGCCCGAGTGTACTCCGGCAAATTCCACATGCTCCGAGATCGCGTAGGCGATGATCTCTCCATTGCATGCCACGGCATCCATCTCCACCTCTTTGGCATGTTCCAAGAATTGACTCACCACCACCGGGTGGCGCTTCGATACGTTGGCGGCAAGCGTCAGGAATTTCTCTAATTGTGTGCGGTCGTAACATACATTCATCGCCGCCCCCGACAAGACGTAGGAGGGACGCACCAATACCGGGAAGCCCACCTTGTCGACGAATTCGTTGATATCTTCCATCGAGGTCAACGCGCTCCATGCCGGCTGGTCCACTCCGATACGACCCAACATGGCGGAGAATTTCTCACGGTCTTCCGCATTGTCGATGCTCTGTGCACTCGTGCCCAGAAGTTTCACTCCCTGTTCGTCGAGCTTGAGTGCCAGGTTGTTGGGGATCTGGCCGCCGGTCGACACCACTACGCCGTAGGGTGTCTCCATCTCTATGATGTCGAGCACGCGCTCAAAGGTGAGCTCGTCGAAGTAGAGGCGGTCGCAGATATCATAGTCGGTCGACACGGTCTCCGGATTGTAGTTGATCATCACCGAGCGATATCCCTCTTTGCGGATTGTATTGAGCGCCTGCACGCCACACCAGTCGAACTCTACAGAACTGCCGATGCGATATGCTCCCGAACCGAGCACCATCACCGAGCGGCCGTCATGCTCGTAGTTAATATCGTTCTTGTCACCCCCGTAGGTCAGGTAGAGGTAGTTGGTGGCTGCCGGGAACTCGCCGGCGAGAGTGTCGATCTGCTTGACACAGGGCACAATGCCCAGCGATTTGCGGCGCATCCTTACCTTTAATAGTGCCTTCTCGATCTCCATGTCTCGCTCCATCCCCAAGGCTCGAGCTGTCTGGAAGTCGGAGAAGCCGGCTCGCTTCACATCTCTCAGCAATTCCAACGGGGTCGCCTCGAGACTGCCGATCTTCTTCAATTCGCCATATAGATCGTAGATGCGTCTCAACTTGTAGAGGAACCAACGGTCGATCTTGGTCAAATCATGTATCTGATCGACTGTGTAGCCCTTGTGAAATGCCTTCTCTATCACGAAGATACGCATATCGGTCGGCGCATGTAGTGCACCGTCGATGTCGGGTATCTCCAACTCTTTGTTCCCCACGAATCCATGCATGCCCTGACCGATCATGCGGAGTCCTTTCTGGATTGCCTCTTCGAAGGTGCGTCCGATCGACATCACCTCCCCCACCGATTTCATCGATGATTCCAGTTCGCGATTTACTCCTCTGAATTTTCCCAAGTCCCAACGGGGTATCTTGCAGACACAGTAGTCGAGTGCCGGCTCGAAGAATGCCGAGGTGGTCTTGGTCACCGAGTTGCAAAGATCGAAGAGTCCGTAGCCCAAACCAAGTTTTGCCGCTACGAACGCCAAGGGATAGCCTGTGGCTTTCGATGCCAATGCCGATGAACGTGAGAGGCGAGCATTCACCTCGATGACGCGATAGTCTTCGGAGTCGGGGCAGAGGGCGAACTGCACGTTACATTCTCCCACGATGCCGATATGACGAGCTATACGTATCGAGAGCTCTCTGAGCTTATGATATTCGGAGTTGGTGAGGGTCTGTGAGGGTGCCACCACGATGCTCTCTCCGGTGTGGATGCCCAGTGGGTCGAAGTTCTCCATGTTGCAGACGGTGATACAATTGTCGAAGGAGTCGCGCACTACTTCATATTCCACCTCTTTCCATCCCTTAAGACTCTTCTCTACAAGCACTTGAGGCGAGAAGGAGAAGGCTTTGTCGGCAAGAACGGAGAGCTGCTCGGCATTGTCGCAGAAGCCCGAACCGAGTCCTCCCAAGGCGTAGGCGGCTCGCAAGATCACCGGATAGCCCAAACTCTCTGCCGCACGTAGTGCATCTTCTTTGTTGTCACAGGCCACTGAGTCGATCGTCTTGACGTCGATCTCGTCGAGTTTCTCTACGAAGATCTCACGGTCTTCGGTGTCGATGATCGATTGGATCGGTGTCCCTAATACTCTTACATTATATTTTTCAAGGATGCCCTGATGGAATAACTCTACACCACAGTTGAGCGCTGTCTGTCCACCGAATGCCAACATGATGCCTTGCGGACGCTCGCGTGCTATCACCTTCTCTACGAAGGTGGCTGTCACCGGCAGGAAGTAGATGTGGTCGGCACTCCCCTCCGAGGTCTGCACCGTCGCTATGTTGGGGTTGATCAGGATTGTCTCGATCCCCTCTTCTCGAAGGGCCTTCAGAGCCTGACTGCCGGAGTAGTCGAACTCTCCCGCTTCGCCGATTTTCAACGCGCCCGATCCGAGCACCAGCACTTTCTTGATGTCGCTCTCTTGTATCATCGCTTTATATATTGTGTTTTGCTGTTTTTACCTTTGTTCTTTTTATCTGTCTCTGTGTTCTCTCTCTCTTCCTTAAAGTTTGCTTACAAAGTCGTCGAAGAGATATTCCGCATCCACCGGGCCGCCCGAGGCTTCGGGGTGGAATTGCGATGAGAACCAGGGTTTGCTCTTATGGCGTATTCCTTCGTTCGAACCGTCATTCATGTTGGTGAAGTAGGGCTCCCATCCCTCTTGGAGGGTGCTCGGGTCTACGGCAAATCCATGATTCTGACTCGTGATCAGACAGCGGTTGCTTCCCTCGACACGCACCGGCTGATTGTGCGAACGATGCCCATATTTGAGCTTGTAGATGCCGGCGCCGGCAGCCTTGGCGAGCAACTGATTGCCCATGCAGATCCCCATCAGAGGACGACTCTCTTCCGGATTGCTGATGAAGCGACGGATGTGCTCTACGGTCTTCTCACATACCTCCGGATTGCCCGGCCCGTTCGACAGGAAGAGCCCGTCGAACTCCATTTGGTTGAAGTCATAATCCCAGGGCACCAGGTCGACGTCTACGCCTCGTCTGAGCAGACAGCGAATGATATTGTTCTTGGCGCCGCAATCCACCAACACTACACGCTTCTTTCCCTCGACGCTCTTGTAGTGCTTTACTTCGCGAGTCGACACCAAGTCTACATAGTTGATAGAGTTGTAGTCGGGAGTGACCGGAAGGTCATTGACTCCCTCCACCATGATGCGACCCATCATCACACCATGCTCGCGGATGATCTGTGTAAGATGGCGTGTGTCTATCCCCGTGATGGCAGGGATCTTCTCGCGCTGTAGCCACTCCGATAGACTCTCTACGGCGTTCCAATGACTGTAGTGCTCGCTATAGTCCCCCACGATCAGACCCGAGGCATGGATCCGATTGCTCTCCATATAGGTCTCTATACCATCTGACCCCTTCTCGCTACTCGGCACTCCATAGTTCCCCTCCATCGGATAGGTCAATGTCATCAACTGGCCGGCGTAGGAGGGGTCGGTCAAACTCTCCGGATAGCCCGTCATGGCGGTGTTGAACACTACTTCGCCGGCTACATTGCCCGAATAGCCGAACGATTTACCTTCAAAGGTAGTCCCATCTTCGAGTATCAAAGTGGCTTTTTTCATATCTGCTCTTTTCTCTTGTTTTGGTTTCTTTTTCAGGTTGGGTTATAAAAAATGCCGCATTTCCCCGGCTCTTTTGGAGATGGTCATTCCGACGCAACCTCCATTATTGGGAAAAAGCGGCTTGCGATGTCGACATTTTGCCTCACTACCGGCTGGCTCTGCCACCGATCGTAAGATGCCGACTCGATCATTTGATGTCTTATGGCAATATACCCGATGCGCTTTTTGTGACATCGGTAATGCTCTTTTTTCATACCTATTTCGAATTGCTCCGCAAAGTTAGCAATTTTTTGTCAATATCTAAAATTTTAGACCCTCCCGACTTGTTTTTTTTTGACACATTTTTTTAACATACTTTGCTTATTCTATTTATTAATGTGTCTTTCGGGCGTGCCCCCCGTAGAAGCGCCCCGGTTTAGAGGCCCGCTTAGTATGACTCTTCGGGCGAGGGGAAGTTTCCCGATTTTACATCTTCGATATAGCGACCCACTGCATCATGCATCACTGATGCCAAGTCGGCATATCTACGCAGGAATCGTGGCGAAAAACCCTGGTTGATGCCAAGCATATCGTGCATCACCAATACCTGACCATCCGTGCCACCTCCCGCGCCGATGCCTATCGTCGGGATAGTGAGCTGTCGCGATACTTCCGCCGCCAGTTCTGCCGGTATCTTCTCCAAGACGATGGCGAAGCAACCGATCTCTTCGAGCAGTTTGGCATCGGCAATAAGTTTTTCCGCCTCTTCTTTGTGGCGGGCTCGTACGCTATAGGTGCCGAATTTGTTGATGCTCTGAGGAGTAAGTCCCAAGTGACCCATCACCGGGATGCCGGCGCAGAGGATGCGCTCCACTGATTCGCGAATCTCCGCACCCCCCTCCATCTTAACCGCCTCGGCATGACTCTCTTTCATGATGCGTATGGCTGAGGTCAACGCCTCTTTCGAGTTCCCTTGATATGAGCCGAAGGGTAGATCCACCACCACCAAGGCTCGACGTGTCGCTTTCATCACCGATTTGGCATGGTAGATCATCTGATCCAAGGTGATGGGTAGCGTCGTCATATTTCCCGCCATTACATTCGAGGCGGAATCTCCTACTAATATTACATCGATACCCGCGCCGTCGATGATCTTGGCTGAGGAATAATCGTAGGCTGTCAGCATCGAGATCTTCTCCCCTCGTTGCTTCATCTCGACAAGCCTTATAGTGGTTACTTTCCGAGTGTTGTCTGTTGTATTCGTTGACATTTCTTTATATTTTTCGTCGCTTCGTTGCCCGTTACGACTATTTCTAATAATTGTGTATGCAAAATTACTCATTATCCGCGAAATAGTCAAGAATATTATAGCAAATTGCAATTCAATCGGCAAGATATTTTGTTATCTGTCAAAAAATTCGTACTTTTGCATAATTTATGGAGAATACGAGCTTATGCCAAGGAGTTGGCTCTGCTCGCAATGAACAAAGAGTTTTGTGATGGTATATTGGATTATAAACTATTTTCTCTGCATTGTCGTATCTGTATTGCTGGCAGGTGTGATCCTACCCTCCATTATGCAGATAGCTCGCAGAAGAAGTCTATATGATGATATCGATGATCGTAAGATCCATAAGGGAGTTGTGCCTCGTCTCGGAGGTATAGCTTTCTTGCCGGCTCTCACCTTCTCGTTTTGTATCGTCTTGGGCATAAATGTGAGATTCCAACTCAATGGAATCGACGGTCTCCTCCCGGGGTCGATCATTAACATCTTCTTCCTATTCTGCTCGTTGATGTTGATGTATATGATCGGTATTGCCGATGATCTGGTGCAGGTGCGCTATCGCACCAAGTTCTTATTCCAGGTCATCGCCGGCAGTATCTTCGTCCTCGCCGGATTGTGGCCTGCCGACCTATATGGATTCTTGGGTATACATCAGTGGCCCACGATCTTGGGTTGGATCACTGCCGTCTTCTTGGTGGTATATATCACCAATGCCATCAATCTGATCGATGGCATCGATGGATTGGCCTCTGGCATCAGTATCATCGCAATGGCTCTTTATAGTTTTGTCTTCATTTCGACCGGACATTATGTGTATGCTATGTTCATCGGTGCAACATTTGGTACACTTATTCCGTTCTTCTATTATAATGTATTCGGCAAAGTCGAAAGGCATAAGAAAATATTTATGGGCGACACCGGCACGCTGACCATCGGCGTTGTGCTCTCGTTCATGGTCCTTCAGGCTATCAATGTCCCGCAGGAGTCTGTAGTAACGGGCGATAATATTTTCATCTTGGCAGTGGCGCCGATCCTCCTTCCATGCTTCGATGTGGTGAGGGTCTTCTTCCATCGCTTGAAAAAGGGGCGCAATCCCTTCCTCCCCGACCGATGCCATATACATCATAAGCTCCTGGCACTCGGCTGCTACCAATGGCAGGCTCTGATTGCCATCCTTGCAGCTGATGCTGCTTTCGTGATAATGAATCTATGGGTTTCTCCATATTTGAATCCGACCCTGGTGATTTTGGGCGATGTTCTGATCTGGGTCTTCGCTAATATTTTGCTGACTCGCTCCATCAGAGCTCGCGAAATGCGCCTCGGTGTCGTATTGTACGATTAATTAATCTTTAATTACGGTCGCTCCATCCCCTTGATGACGCGCCCCCCCCCGCTAAAATGAAAAAGTCCCTAGTCTATGGCGTTGTCTTAGTCGCCTCGGTCTTGGCCTCGTCTTGTTCCACTCCCAAGAAAGTTACCTACTTTCAGGATAATCAGGCTATCGTAAATGCTATTAGTGTTAACCCTATCAAGGCTCGTGCCAACGATAAACTCTCTATCGTAGTAAAGTCGAAAGATGCTGATGTCAGCTCGCTCTTTAACCTCCCGGTCTATACCAACCGCGTCGGCACGTCGAGCACTTCAGATGTCAATGGCGTGACCCAAAGAACTTATCAGCCCACCGCCACCGACGCTATCGCTTATTATACTGTCGATGGCGAGGGTAATATCGACTTCCCTATGCTCGGTAAGCTCCATATCGCCGATATGACCCGTGCCGAAATCGCCGCTTATATCAAGGGTGAACTCATGGGCCGTAGCCTCGTTAAGGATCCTACAGTCACTGTCGAGTTCCTGAATACAGGCATCAATATGCTCGGCGAGTTCCAATCCCCGGGTCGTTACGACATCAATAAGGATCAACTCAATATCATCGAAGCTATCGCCCTGGCAGGTGACCTTAGCATCCTGGCGCGTCGTGACAATGTTAAGGTGATCCGTGAGGAAAATGGTCAATTCAAAACTTATACCGTCGACCTTACCAACCTCAACGAAGTGGCTAATTCTCCCGTCTTCTATCTCCAGCAGAACGATATAGTATATGCCGAGCCCAATGAGATGCGTAAACGCCAAACTACCATCAATGGAAACTCCGCTCTCAGTGTCAGCTTCTGGATCTCTGTAGCCTCGCTGATCACTACGGCTGTGACTACTGTCGGCATTTTTGTTAAATAATCCTATTTTCTTTAACGTTTATGCAATATTTTGGGGTGTTTTAGCGTATATATATATGCTATCATGTCGATACTCTTTTTGTCTTGTCGGTATGATGCCCTAACCTTTATAGTGAATATTCTTAATGGAAGATATAAAAGAAAAACAAGAGTCAAAGCATGAGGAGTCGTTCTCCCTTGGTCAGTTCTTCAAAGCATGTTCTCTGAAGTGGAAATGGTTTCTAATCTCTGTAATCTTCTTTACATTCTTGGGTGTGGCATACGTCGCAATCAAGGAGTCGGGATTCAAGCGCACCATGCAGGTCCTTATCAAGGATCAAGATGGGGGCGGCAGCATGGATGATATCGCAAGTTCTTTCTCTAAGTTGGGTCTCGTCTCGACCAATACCAATGTATATAATGAGTTGATCTCGCTGAAGTCGCCGGCGGTCATGACCGAAGTCGTGCAGCGCCTCAGTCTCGATGTCAATTATTACCAGAAGGGATTCCCTCATGGCAAAACCCTCTATGGCACCAACCTCCCATTCAAGATCAAGATCCCCGATCTCGATCCCGGCATGGGCGGAATTTTCACTATCGAACTTCAACCCGACGGTTCGGCTCGCCTATATAAGTTCAAACGCATAGACGCCGATGGTATGCACAAGTTGCCCGGCGAAGTGAAGGTGGCAAAAACCACCCCCTGTGCCGTTAAGACCCCTATCGGCACTGTACATTTTGAGGTCAATGAAAAGTATGTACCCTCTCCTCGTGAGAAAACTGTAAATATCAAGGTGACTCGCCGTGCCTTCCTTAAGGCTGTGGAAAGCTATTCCAAGAAGCTTGTGGGCGACCTTACCGACCGCGATGCTACCGTGATCGACCTCAGCATCAAGGATGTCTCTATCGAGCGCGCCGAAGATGTGCTCAATACCATCCTCGATGTCTATACTTCCAAGTATGTCTCCGACAAGAATCGTGTGGCTGTCGCAACTTCGCAGTTCATCGATGAGCGCCTCGCCTTGATCCAACAGGAACTCGGCGTCGTTGACTCCGAAATTATGAACTATAAGTCCCAGACTCTAGTGCCCGACCTTAAGGAGGCTGCACGTCTCAACCTTGAGTCTTCTCAAAGCAATGAGGCTTTGCTCCGTGAGGCTACTGCTCAGTTGGGCATGGCTCAGTATGTATATGACTATGTCCGAACTCCCTCTAATAAATTTAAAGTAATACCGATCAATACCGGCGCTACAAGCCCCCAACTTGAGACGCAAATTACTACTTATAACTCTACTCTTCTGACTCGTAACAATGTGGTGGAAAGCACTTCTGCCACCAACCCCATCGTGCTCGACTATGATCAACAACTCGCCGGAATGCGCGAGGCTATCGAACGAGGCTTGAACAATCAGGTGATCGGCCTACAGAAGAATGTTGCCTCTCTACAAGGTCAGCAGTCTATGCTCCGTGGCCAACTCGCTTCGGCTCCTACTCAAGCCAAGCACCTGCTCAGCGTCGAACGCCAGCAGAAGGTGAAGGAGGAACTCTATCTCTACCTCCTGCAGAAGCGCGAGGAAAATGAACTTAATCAGACCTTTACCGCCGACAATACTCGTGTCATAACACCCCCGAGCGGTCCCGTTGAGCCGGTATCTCCAAAGCCTTTCCTCACTGTGGCTGTCATGTTCCTTCTCGGGTGCCTTTTCCCTGCCGGTATCGTTTATGTCAAAGAATCCACCAATACCAAGGTGCGCTCTCGCAAGGATCTCGATCACATGTCGACTCCTTTCATCGGCGAAATCCCTATGGTCGGTAAAGTCGAAAATAAAATCAAAAAACTCTTCTCTTCGAAGAAGAATGATAATAATGAGTCACTCCCGGCGCGCGTAAGCAGTGGCAACCGTGATATCGTCAATGAGTCGTTCCGTATTGTGCGTGGTAATATCGACTTTATGTCTCGCACAGGAAATTCTCATGTCATCATGATTACTTCCTTCAACCCCGGTAGCGGTAAGTCGTTCGTTACTTTCAATCTCGCTTGCTCGTTCGCTATTAAGAATAAACGTGTGCTGATCGTAGACTGCGACCTCCGCCACGGCTCCGCTTCCCAGTTCATCGGTATGCCTCATAAGGGTATCTCTTCTTTCCTCACCGGCACTGTCTCCGACTGGAGAAATCTTGTAGTTAAGGATGAAGAGGAGTCTACACTCGATATCCTCCCTATCGGTCATCGACCTCCCAACCCCGCCGAACTCCTCGAGTCGCAATCTATGAAGACTCTTATTCGTGAGGCTTCTGCCGAGTATGATTATATATTCCTCGATTGCCCTCCGGTGGATATCGTCGTAGATACACAAATCATCGCTCCTTTCGCCGATTCGACTATCTTCGTGGTTCGTGCAGGCCTCTTTGAGAAGGCCTCCGTGCCTGAAATCGATGAACTCTATAAGAATGTTCGTTTCAACCAAATGTCGGTCCTCCTCAACGGCACTGAATCCTCTAATTCTCGTTATGGCTCTCGAGGTTATTACGCTTCGGCTTATTCTGTAGAGGCATAAGTTCCCGATAACGCTTTTTGTTGACATATTGTAATCTCCATCTGAAATTTAATTTTTAGATGGAGATTATTACAATAAATTACCCTTTTTTGTGTTATATTATATAACCTGTTATGGTATCTCTGTTTTATCAATTTTATCAAAACGCTATATACTTCTTATATGTCACTTTGGCCTTTTAAATCAGTCGATAAACTTGTAAAGTCCGGTCTTTTTGATGGCTTTACCGACTGGCATTCACATATTCTTCCCGGTGTAGACGATGGCATTCGCACCATGGATGAGTCGCTCGATACTCTCGCTGCTTTCGAAAGTCATGGCATCAAGAAAGTCTGGCTGACTCCACATGTTATGGAGGATTGCCCCAACACAACTCAGCGCCTACGCGAGCGATTCGAAGAGCTCAAACAAGCCTATAATGGAGGTATCGAACTTGAACTCGCCTCCGAGAATATGCTCGATTCTCTTTTCGAAGAGCGCCTCCGCGAGAATGATTTCCTACCTATCGGCAGAGATAAAGACCATCTCCTCGTCGAGACTTCTTATATCAATGCCCCTTACGGTATGGAGGCTATGATCGACGATGTATTCAAACTTGGATATATCCCAATCTTGGCTCACCCCGAGCGCTACCGATATATGAATGAGAATGATTATCGCAAATGGAAGAGTAAGGGGCTCCTCTTCCAGTGTAATTATATCTCTCTGATCGGTGGTTATGGCCAGACGGCTCGTCAGAAACTGGAGTGGATGCTCAAGGAGAATATGATCGACCTCGTCGCTTCTGACGTCCACAAAAAGTTCGTCTTCGACCACGTCATCCAGAAGAGTCCTAAACATGCAGCCGCACTCCGTCAGCTCGTCGATGTTGCTCATAATCCCGCTATAATCTGATGAGTAATCGAAATTCTATCGATAATACTCAGCGCATAGAAGAACTTGGCAACGCCCCAACATCTCGCTTGCTTTTGAAGTATAGCCTCCCTGCCGTGGTCGGCACGGTGGCTAATGCTTTGTATAATATCATTGACTCGATGGTGGTAGGTCATGCTATCGACGACCCTGCTGTCGTCGCCGGTATGGCGGTTACTTTCCCCGTGATGAATATCGTCAGCGCATTGGGTATGCTCGTCGGCATCGGCGCCTGTACGCGTATCTCTATCGTTATGGGGCAGAACAATAAGCGTACTGCCGAAATTATACTCGGTAATTGCGTCCAACTCACCATCCTGTTCGGTCTCTTATATGTCTTGGGTTTTATTTTCTTTCTCGACCCTCTCCTCGTTTTATTCGGTGCTTCTCCTCAGTCACTCCCTTACGCCCATGAGTTCTTGATGTGGGTCCTCCCCGGAATGGTGCTCATGAATCTTACTTATTCCTATAATAATGTGATGCGTGCCTCCGGCTATCCGGCAAAGGCTATGTATACAAATCTTATAGGTTCTATCCTTAATGCTATCTTGGCCCCTGTTTTCCTTTTTGGATTCGGGTGGGGTGTGCGTGGTGCCGCTATTGCCACCGATATCTCTATGGCAATCACTGCCACTTGGGTCATGAGTCATTTCTTCAATAAGAATAATGTGCTCCATTTCACTCATGGCGCTTTCAAGATGGACTGGAAGTTGATCAAAAGTGTGCTCTATATAGGCATGGCTCCTTTTATGATCAATGTTGCCAATTCAGGCGTAAATGCTGTCATCAATACCTCGCTGCTCGAGTATGGCGGCGACAATGCTGTGGCGGCTGTGGTCGTGCTCAATCGCTATGCCACTGTCTTTATATTCATCATCATCGGTATCTGCCAGGGCATGCAGCCGATCGTCGGTTATAATTATGGTGCCAAACGCTATGACCGACTGTTCAGTACTCTTCGGCTTGCTATCGCCGTGAGTGTTATCGTAACTTGTATTGGCTCGCTTGCACTGTTCAACCCGCGTCCTATAGCCCACCTGTTCATGCAGGATGAGGCTCAAATACTCAGTGCAGTCGGATGTCTTAAGATCACTCTGTTATGCTTCTGTTTGATCGGTTTCCAGATCGTGGTTACCAATTTCTTCCAGGCTCTCGGCAAGGCGGGACGCTCTCTATTCCTCTCCCTTACACGCCAGGTGATCTTCCTCATTCCCCTGCTCTTTATCCTTCCATCTTATATGGGACTCAAGGGTATATGGGTAGCCTTCCCCATCAGTGATGCCATCGCTTTCGTCGTCGCTGCTTTAGTACTCTGGCATGAGGTGGCGCACATCAAAAAAGTCGAGGCGCTAACCCCGACTTCCGTATCGCTTTCAAAATAATTTAGAGCTCTTATCGTTTGCTGACATCTACTCGCTGAGTGGGTGGCTGAAGACGATTGCGCTCTGCCACTGCTCCGATCACACTGACTGCAAGCCTGTCGAATGCTTTGGCTTGCGGATCGGCTCCCTCCGGATCTTGCGCTAATTGTAGTGCCACCGGGGCGCCATCGTCGGCATGCGCTCGAATATCCATCACCAAGGGTATCTGTGCCAAGAGGCGTATGCCGGTGGTCTCGGCAAGTCTGACTCCTCCACCCTCGCCGAAGATGTAGTAGCGCTCGTCAGGGTGCTGCGCCGGGGTGAACCATGCCATATTCTCCACCAAGCCCAAGATCGGCACATTCACCTTCGGATCGGTGAACATGGCGATACCCTTGCGTGCATCGGCAAGGGCCACCTCTTGTGGCGTGCTCACCACTACGATGCCGGTGATCGCCAAGGTCTGTACCAAGGTCAGGTGGATGTCGCTCGTGCCTGGGGGCATGTCGATGATGAAGTAATCCAATTCGCCCCACCAGGCGTCGGAGATTAGTTGCTTCAACGCGTTGCTCGCCATCCCTCCACGCCATAATACTGGTTTCTCTTTGTCGACCACGAATCCTATCGAAAGCATCTTTACGCCATAGCGCTCCACTGGTTCGATCCAGTCGCGACCATCTTTATTTACCATATAGAGCTGCTGATCTTCGACGCCAAACATCTTTGGCATCGAGGGCCCGAATATGTCGGCATCAAGCAGACCCACTCGATAGCCACGAGCGGCAAGTCCTACTGCCAAGTTGGCTGCGATGGTCGATTTCCCGACTCCTCCTTTGCCACTCGACACTCCGATGATGTTCTTAACTCCAGGCAGTAATGTCGCCGGCTTTTCTGCCATCGGCTTGCGATATTTTACGGAGATGTTCCCCACGATATCCACCTCGGGTGATATGTAGGTGCGGAGCGCTGTCTCCGCCGATCTTACTACACTCTTGATAAAGGGATCGGTGGGGCGCTCGAAGATCATCGTGAAGCTCACTTTAGCCCCTTCGATGCGGATGTCATCTTCGATCATCTCATTCGCTACGACACTCTTGCCATTGCCCGGATATTTCACATGCTCCAAGGCTTCGATGATAAGTTTGGGATATAGTGTTACCATGGTCGGATGTTGTTAACTCGTTTGGATATTGGTGATATTGGGTCGAGGGATGGCGCGGTAGTCATCTCGCTCGATGTCATCTTCTTGCGGCTCTTGTAGATCTTGCTCGCACGTCGGCTTGAAGCTGATCAACTTGATGCTCTTGCCGCGTGATAGCCATTGCTGCTCGTAGTATGTCTTGATCGATCGCTCCGGATCTGCAAGCCCCGAAGCGTATAGATCGTCGGTGCAAGTTAATACTTCAAAACCGTTGACATCCACCATCCTCCGCGTGTATTCGTAGAGGAAGGGTGAGTCGGTCTTAAGGTGTATCACTCCTCCCGGCTTCAGGATGCGACAATACATCTCGATGAAACGAGTAGAGGTGAGTCGCTTGCGTGTCTTCTTCATCTGCGGATCGGGAAAGGTAATCCATATCTCGTCTACCTCCGTGGGGGCAAAGAATTGGTCGATGTTCTCGATCTCACATCTCAAGAAGCGGGCATTATCCATCCCTTCTCGCTCCACTTCCGATGCGCCGGTCCACATCCTCGCTCCCTTGATGTCGATGCCGACAAAGTTCTTGTCGACATAGCGTCGGGCAAGCCCTACCGTGTATTCCCCACGGCCACATCCCAATTCGAGCACTATCGGTCTCTGACGAGCAAATATGTCGCCGTTCCATTTCCCTTTGTATGGAAATCCAAGACGCAATAGTTCTTCACGCGGATATTGCAGCACGCAGTTATAGCGCTCCATGTCTGCAAATTTCTTCAATTTGTTCTTGCCCATATTTTTATATTAACGTTGCCGGGTATTGTTTTGTTCTTATATTAACGTTGCCGGGTATTGTTCTTTTCTTATATTAACGTTGCCAAGTATAGTTTTTCTTTCGAGCTGAGCGATGTTCATATCTGAAGAACAGGTCGTAGATCGGTCGCCACATCCAGAATGGCACAACGCCCCACCAGAGTCTGATCATGCCGAATCGCTTGGCAAGCTTGCGATACATATAGATCTCAAGCCCCCAGAAGGTCAGCAGGATTATGAATGAGATGATGGCAGGCACCAAGTTGGGTAGCGATATTATTGAGGTGGCTATAGTTGTAGCCGGGATCGCCCATTGAAGCAGGTTCATCACGCCGGAGCGGACAAACGGGGCGCGTGGCAACCAGCGCCGTGTGACGCTATATCGCTCCTTGCGTATCTCCCATACCTTGTTGGTAGAGTTACCCACCGAGTCTTTCCAGATGCTCTCGATGATGTCTTCATCGCTTACGGTCACCATCGTGTTCGACCCGTTGCTGATTTCGTTGATGAATATATCGTCGTCGCCACTATGCAGGAATACGCTCCCGGCATATCCTTTATGGTCATAGAAGACACTCTTGCGGAAGGCGAGGTTGTAGCCATCTCCTCGATAGGGATTTCGTGTTGCGGCATATCCCACCCAGAGTGCGTTCGAGAGAAGTTCGTCGAATTGTCGATACCAGCGCCCGGGACCTGTCATTTCGCCCATAGAGAGTCGTGACACCCCGAGTGAAACGTCGTAGTGACGACCCTGCTCCCCGCAGAAGGGGCGCATCAGACGTCTCAGCCATCGCTCGGAGGGTATCCGTATGTTGGCGGATGTGGTCACTATAATCTCTCCTTTAGAGGCTTTTACTCCTATCGTGGTGGTCAGTTTGCTCCGACTCAAATTGTGTGACCCCGGCTGGATGAAGGTGAAGTAGACATTGTCATAGACCCCCGAGTATTGCTCCCGAAGCATTTCGGCTTGCTCCCATGAACCGTCGCAGATCACGATAATCTCATAGTCGGGATAGTCTTGCTGTGACAGCATCTCCAAGGTCGCGGCAAGATGCTCATCTTCCGATTTGCTATACACCAAGACTGAGGCTTTCGGGGTGCGTTCATTCTCACCGATAGGCTCCGGCATACTGAATCGATAGGCTACCCGATAGGGCTTCATGCCATAAAAGTATGCCAATAGCACCAAACTCACGCATAGCACCATCAGTGCTATTGCGAGATTTGTAATTGTCAACGAAAACATCTTATTAAAATTTCTTGCCAACTACGATCCCTCGGAATGTGCGCCATAGTATCGACAGATCTTGCGTTAAGGATCCATGTTGCAGGTAGTAGAGATCGTAGTAGAGGCGTGTCAACATCTTTTCTAGTGTGTCGGTATAACCATTATAGAGTGTTGCAAAGGAGGTGACGCCGGGGCGTATCTGATAGAGGTAACGATAGCGCTTGTCAGCCTCCATTATCTTCTCTATGAAATATTCGCGCTCCGGTCGAGGTCCGATGAACGACATATCTCCCTTAAAGACATTCATAAGCTGCGGAAGCTCGTCAAGATGATGAGCTCGCAGGAATTTACCGATCTTTGTCAGTCGCTTGTCTTCGCCGGTCGTGGCGTCGAACAACTGTGGCCCATCTTTCTCCGCATCCATGCGCATAGACCTGAATTTCAATATGTTGAATTTCTTACCCTTGTAGCCGATGCGCTCTTGCCGATAGATCGCAGGCCCTCCATCTTCTCGCTTTACGGCTATGTAACACGCTATGTAGAGCGGCGAAAAAATTATTATCAATATCCCGGAAAACAAGAAATCGAACGCTCTCTTGATAAAGCGTTCTATCTTGTTCATCCCGTTTTTTATTTCCGTGCCGTCGTCGATCGGCGACACTTTATATTTTTCTAATTCTATGTTGTTGTCCATTAGGGTCTTATGTATTGCAATCAGCATCTTGTCGTGACGCTGTGTTTATGTAATACAATGCTTTGTTCCTATCGAAACTTTTGCATCTGCAAATATACAAAAAAAGAATGATAATCAGACCCTCTGATCATCACTTTTTTTATCTTTTTTGCTCGATTTTCACCTTTATCGGTTGAAAAGACACCGGTTTATCAGACATTTTACATAGTGCAGGCGGGTCTTGATGCGATAGGATAGGGGATTGTTGCTCTTGCCATAACTCGATACGTTCCCCTGATGGCGACGATAGTACACCAATCTGTCAGGTATTATGATGTATTTATATCTTATCGACCCTAAGTAGCCCAGCCAGCGGTCGTGTGATTGCAATCCTTGAGGGAAGGGTAGTGCCTTGTCAAGTAGTCTGCGACTCACCGCCGCACAACATCCCATGTAGGGTGCTATAAAGAAGAGTGATTTCCATCTGTTGCTATGTGCCGGCGCCGGGTCGATCGCTTCTTTATTAATTTTCAGATTTTGGTCGGTGAAGATGCATTTGCACTGAACATAGTCGTAGTCTTTAAGATAGTGCATCATTACTTCTACTTTGTTGCTCATCCAAGAATCATCTTGGTCTGACAGAAAGATATAGTCCCCATTGGCGTGGCGCAAGGCATTCTCAAAGTTGCGCGTCACTTTTTGCACCGGCTGAAGACCGCTGTTGTCTAATTCGTTGGTGTAGATCCGGATGCGTGGATCGTTGTACGAACGCAGGATCTGTAGTGTCCGGTCGGTCGAATGATCGTCGGATATAATTATCTCATCCTCATCACTTAGTTGTGAGAGAATCGAGTCTACCTGCTCGGCTATATATGCCTCGCCGTTGTATGTTGCTATACACACCGATATCATTTGTTTATGCTTTACCGAATGGTAATTTGCTTTACCGACTGCAAAGTTACGAATTATTATCTAATATTGCAATATTTGCTTTTATTATTTGCATCCGTTTTGTCTCACTTCTTATATTTTTTGCCCGTTTTTTACTTTTTTATACTTTTTGATACAACTTTATCATCTCTCGGGCGTTTTATCTTTGATAGCATTTACTATAATGTGTTTTTAAAATTCATCGTGTATGAATTTCACACCTTTCGCAGCCCCTTTCTTCAGACGTAGGGCAAGTCGTGTGGATTGCTGGGCCTCTGATGGCGAGTCTATTCAGATCGCTCTGCTTAAAAGCCTTTTGAAGCGCGCCGCTTCGACCGAGTTCGGCCGTCGATATGGGTTCGGTGAGTTGTGTCTTCTCTCCGACCCCTCCGATAGATTCGCCGAGAGGGTGCCTACATGCCATTATGAGGATATGCGCGATGATGTGTTGCGGATGGTTAAGGGGGAACCGGACGTGTTGTGGCCCGGCGTTTGCCGTGATTTCGCCCAGTCTTCAGGAACTTCCGGCGATCGCTCCAAGTTTATCCCTATCACCCATGATGGCCTTTATCGCTGTCATTATCCCGGTGCCGCCGATTGCGTGGCGCATTATCTTCGTGCCAACCCTAAGTCTCGCATTTTCTCCGCTAAGTCGTTCGTGCTCGGTGGTTCTTTCGCCAATCAACTCTGTATCTCCAACCCTAATATACATATCGGCGATCTCAGCGCTACGCTCATCAACCGCATCAATCCTCTTGCCAATCTTTTCCGCCTCCCCGACAAGAAGACGGCTCTTCTCCCCGATTGGCAGGATAAACTCCCGGCTTTGGTGCGTGCCTCCGCTTATGCCGATATCTCCAATATCTCGGGTGTCCCTTCCTGGTTCCTCTCTGTCATCAAGGAGGTGATGGCTCTCAGAGGTGTCGATAAGATCTCCGATGCATGGCCCAATCTCGAGGTCTTCTTCCATGGCGGCATCTCTTTTGAACCTTATCGCGAGATCTATCGCGAGATCACCGACCCCCGAAAGATGCATTTCGTAGATACTTATAATGCCTCGGAGGGGTTCTTCGCCGTTCAAAATAATCTGAATGACCCCTCGATGTTGCTTATTATCGATAATGATATTTTCTATGAGTTCGTCGATGTCGCTGATCCCGATGCCAACCCGATCCCGATGTGGAAGGTGAAGAGGGACCATATATATGAATTGCTCATCTCTTCGAGCTGCGGCTTGTGGCGTTATCATCTCGGAGATACGGTGAGAGTCATTTCCATTGCCCCGGTCAAAATCGTGGTGGCAGGTCGCACCAAGACGTTTATCAATGCTTTCGGCGAGGAACTTATGGAGAATAATGCCGAGCAAGCCATCGCTGTCGCTTGCCGTCGTTGCAATGCTTCAATCTCCAATTATACGGCCGCTCCGGTCTACGCCACTCAGCAGGATCGTGGTTTCCATCAGTGGCTCATCGAGTGGAATGTCGCCCCGCAGAGTGTCGAGGTGTTCGCGAAAATTCTTGATGAGGAACTCCGTCGTGTTAATTCCGATTATGATGCCAAGAGGGCTCACACCATCTTCCTGGATCCTCCCCAAGTCGTGTCGCTTCCTGCCGGTTCGTTCAATCGATGGCTCGCTTCTGTCGGCTCCGGAAAATTGGGCGGTCAGCGTAAGGTGCCTCGACTTAGCAATAACCGTACCATCGCCGATGCTATACTGAATCTCTCGAATCTCTCTTGATAAAAAAACGCGCTCTATACGGTGCCCATCAGCACTTTGAGCCGATAGAAGAAGTCCGATTCCCGACGACTATACCCGATCTCTCTGTTGGCGAGCAACTGAAATCTAGTCTTCAGATTTTTGCGATAGTCGCAAAATCTCTCTATCAGAGCCCTCCCTTCCGGGTCGAGTTCGTCGCCACAGTCTCTCAGAAATGCCCGGTTCTGCTTCTCAAGGGTGTGCTCTTTATATCTCTTTTTCAATAGTCGCCTCTTCATCCTCCCCCAGAAGGGTTGACTCCCTATCTGGTTGCCCGAGTGTTGCCGATAGAGAATCCTCGATTCTTTATCCCATATAAAGCATCCGGCAAATAGGGCTATCTGATACATCCGAAAGTCGTGTACCTTGAGTCCGGGTCGATAGGTGCGGTCGTAGATCTCGGCTGCTTTCCTGTTGAAGAGCATCGTGCAGCCGGTGGCAAAGTTCTCCACCAGTCCGCGACTCCGAGTTATCTCGATGTCGCCACATCGCCATCTCAATCCGATCTCGTTCAGCTCGGAGTCTACTAGCATCGTGTTGGAGGCGTAGGCGATCGGTCGCCCGGCATATTCCTCCTCTTTCCCTTCGATGGCTTTGACTCCTCGCGCCAATTTGTCGCTCAGCCACACATCGTCTTGGTCGGCAAAGGCGAATATCTCAGCTTCTTTGTAGCGTTTAAGTCCCTCTTTGATAAGCCGACTGAAGGAGGCTACAAACCCCATGTTATTATCTGCGATCACTTCGATGCGGTCCGGTTCTGCCTTTCGCCATCTCTCCAAGAGGGATAGTGTGCCGTCGCTCGATCCGTCATCCCTTATCAGTAGTGTCACATCGACTCCCTGCTGATCCATGATGCTGCGGATCTGCGCGTCGAGATATTTATCGCCGTTGTAGGTCGACATCAGTGTGATAACACGTTTCATGCCGTAGGACTGTTTTATCTGAGTTTCAACACTTTGACCACGCCGCCGGAGACTATTCTTACCACCAGCGGATTGGTCGTGTCAAGACCCTCTGCCGTTAAGCCTTTTCCGGCATTGCGACTCTGATAGAGTGTGGTGCCGTTGAGTCCGAAGATCTCGATGTTTTCGATTTCTTCGCTCGATGTGATGATCACGCTGTCGCCGGCTCTGCGGGCATTGATCTTCACCTCGCCCGGAAGGGTCTCTTGAATGCCGGTGTCGAAATTGCCAACTTCGAAGAGTCCCCATACGGGGTGGGATGACCAAGTCCCTTCCGTGCCTTTGGTGACGTTGAGCTTGATGTTATATCTACCCTCTTCATTCTCAAGTCCGGAGAAGGAGGTGGCATCGACTTGGGGTGTGACATCTATCTTTCTTACCACATCGACCAGGGTGAGTGATGTGAGATTTCTGAATGCGTTGGCACCGATACTGTTGACGTTGGCGCCCAGGGTCAGTGTGGTCACATTGGGACTGTCGGCGTATGCCGCTTCGCCGATCATCGGCTGATTGATCATCAAGTCTCCCGCTTTCTGACTGTTGGCTGCCATCAGCGCCGGTATGTCACCGCTAAAGGTCGGCAATTGCAGCAGTTGAGGGTCGTTGAAGAAGACTCCCATATCCATCGTGATATATTGGGTCTGACTCAATGTCACGCTGCTCAGTGATGTCATATCGGCAAATGCAAATTTGCCGATATTCTCCACCGAGATGAGGTTGAGATCTTCTGCCGCTGTGCCTCGATAAGCTTTGGCGCCGATGACGGTGACACTCGATGGTATGACTGCCGAGTATTTGCTACACCCCTCGAACATGCTCTCCGGGATGCTCGTGATGCTATATTTGAACTCTACTGAGGTCAGTGATACACAATCTTTGAAAACACCTTTCCCTATTTGCGCTTCAGACGTGAGCACTGCTTTTTGCAATGCTCGGCAGCGACTGAAAGCTCCGGCTTCGATCTTGCTGACTGTGGCGGGAATCTCTATTTCGGTGAGCTCGGAGTCGGCAAATGCCCCTTCGCCGATGATCTTCAACTCTTGCGGAAATATAATCTTGGTGATGCTCGACCCCATCAGCATATAGGCCGGTATCTCATCGGCGGCATACTCGCTACGTCCTATGTTGTCTATATCGCTATAGGTGTATGATACGATCTTCAGCCCCGACATGTCGAGCGTCTTGACGTTGCGACTCATCTCTTTGAGGAGCACCAAGTCGGTGACGTCTGCACTCCCGGTGAGTTGTACCGTCTCGTCGGTGCAGTTCTTCAGCTTGGGCCATTGCTCGCTCAGTGTGCCGGGTGTGAGTTCGACACTCAGTCCCATGGCGGTGGCGGTGTAGACCATTATAAGCCCTATTGTTAGCAGTATTGGCAGGGCGTTCTTCCTTCCCCCGCGGTCGGTTGCGTTGTTTCGTATCATATTCTTGATGGTTATTGAGGCGTAAATTTAGCAATTTTTTTTCATTTATCAGCCATTATTGACCTTTTCTTAGTTCACCACTACGATCTTGGCGGTCTTGTTGTAGCTCTCTTCTTGCGGCCCGTTGGAGGCTATCACGGTGTAGACTCCCGAGGGTACTCGCTTGCAGAACATATTGGTGACATCCCATCGAGCCACGCCATTGACAGCCTGGCCACATTCTTTGATCAGGTTGCCACCTATGTCCACGATTTTCACCATGGCTTGGTCGCTGAGCCCTTCGATGGTGACATAACCGAAGTAGTCGGGTCTCACCGGATTGGGATAGCATTTCAGACCGCTGTCGCTGTCGCCGCTGCCCCCTCCCGGGATGAAGTATTCGCAGAGCCCCTTGTCGGTAGATATCATCAGCGAACCGGACTCCGGATTGTAACATACGGCAAATACCGAACTGCCCGGCAATGGCGAGTTGTCAGGGGTGAAGGTGGAGATAATTTCGCGCCCGTCGGAGGTGGTGCAGACAAGTCCTGCTCCGTTGGTGCCAAACCATTTACGCCCTGAAGCGTCGGTGGCGATGCTGTTCACGGTGACTCCCGACAGCAGATAGTCGGCAAGACCGGTGCCGTCGTTGCGTGGCACCTTGATGCGGCGCACGGAGGTCGGATCCTCAAAGATCGTTTGCGGATCGAAGGTGAAGAGTCCGTCGCCATAACTGACCCACACCAACCCGGTGTTGACATCTTCATACCAGTCTATAACATAGTAGAAGTCCAGTTTGTTGCCATCCTGGTCGTAGAGGTTTTTCATCTGCACTGTGCGGTCGTCCGAGCGATTGTCGATCGTGCCGTTATGATCCCAAATCAAGATCGGGGTGGTGGTAGTGTTGCCGCAGTGCATCACGATATTCTTATTCTTCGAACCATGCAGTGCTTTGACTTTGGGGGTGTTTCCCGTGAGCAGATTGTCAAATTTGAATTGTTTCCAGCCATGCACGTTGCTCGCTGTGGTGCTCGATGCCCTGTCGGCTGCCGACCACATCCAGAGTTCGGTGTAACTACTCACTTCGACTCCCGGCTCTGGATTGACAAAGGCGGTCCAGAGGTTGCCCGAGTTGTCAAATGATGGGGCGGCAAAGACACATTGCTCTTTCCATGTCCCATCCGGATTGTCGGGAACTATCACGGCAAATCCATCTTTGCCATTGCCTCCCAGCATATCCGAGGACATCGACATGTGGATCGATTTGGTCGGATCTTTCAGGTCAAGTCGCAATAAGCCCGAGCGCTCCGATCCGCAGTAGACATGATCCGGATTGTTCGGGTCGATCGAGATGCCGAAGGGACTGTCGATCAATAGACCCGGCATGTCGGTGCGATAGGTCGTCGACAGGGGTGTCCAGGTCATATCTTTATAGCCCGAGATCAAGTCGTTGGTCAAAGTCATACGCGATGAAAAGATGTATTCAAAGCCATGGTTGCGCACCAGCATCCCGTAGGTCGGACTATATTCCATATATGAGCATTGGAACGCTGTCGAGGCGTTGGGGAAAAATTGCTGTGTCAGAATGGTCCACTCTCCACCTTGCTCCGGAATGCGCAGCGAGCATATACCTTTACGCTGTGTTGAGACCCAGAGTGTCTTGCCATCGATGCTCCCTATGTTGGAGAAGTAGTAGTCTTTGGGTAGTGTCGTCGGCTGTAGTTTGCCGGTTTCATCGATGGTGATTATCTGCCAGTTGTAGACCAATATCATGCCGCTTCTACTTCTCGAGAAAAATACTACTCCCGGATCGGACACCGGCTTGGTGGTGTATGTCTCGCCGCTGTTGTCGACTCTGCCGCAGGTCTTGTTGCCGCGTGCTCCATATAGGAAGTAGAGCCAATTGTTCGTAATATTGAGTGATTCGATGCCGATCTGCGATGATATCTGCTGATATCTCTCGAAGTCAAATTCTTTGGGATCTCCGCAGTATAGTCCCTGGTCGGTGGCTACCCATATCTTGCCGTTATAGGGCATCACACTGTTGATCTTGCGGTTGAACACTCGCGAGGTGGATACCTCATGGATCGCAGCATCTATTACGATATACCCGAAGTTGGTGGCAAGATAGATGTAGCGCCCTGTCTCATCGAAGGTTATGTCGTTGACTCCCTTATTGAGCGATGAGTCGGCTACTCTCAGCCCGGTGATGGTGGTGACGTCGTCGTCTTTGTCGATGATGTCGATGTTGCCATCTTCGTGTGCCACAACTAAATAGTTCTTGTCATAGTTGTAACTGATGCAGATGGCGTTGCTGCCCGATAGGATGTTGGAACTGTTGAGATATTCGATGGCTCCATCCTCTTTGTCATAGCGGAAGAGTATGCCGTAGAAGGTGGAGGCGTTGACGTCCGATGGATTGTATTCTTGGCGTGTGCCGAGGAAGTAAACATACGATGGAGTGTCCACCACTCGGTGCATATAGCCGTCGTAGGAGGCATGCAGTCGCCATTGTGAGTCGTCGGCGCGAACTGTCATCCCGACTATGCAGATGAGCATCATGGTGAGTATGCCGGCGAGATAGTCGCGAAGTTTGCGCATCGCTCTGCCCCGATGGGAGATGGCATCTTTCTCTTCTCCGGTCATCTCGGCAAAGCATTTGCCACTCTCCGCGGCAATGAAGATCGGATCGTAACCGAAACCGCCGTCGCCATGGGGCTCGGTGGCTATGCTCCCTTCCACTCTCCCTTCGAAGATATGCTCTTCTCCTCCCAAGGATAGTGCTATCGCCGTCGAGAAGTGTGCCGCACGATTCTCTTTCCCTGCCATCTCGCGAAGCATCTTGGATACATTCTCTGCCGGTGTGCAGGGATCGCCCGCATAGCGAGCACTATACACGCCCGGTGCCCCATCCAAGGCATCTACCATCAGACCCGTGTCGTCCGCAAAACAGTCGTAACCGTAGCGATCCCGTACCCACCGTGCCTTGATCAGAGCATTACCCTCCAAGGTGTCGGCTGTCTCCGGAATCTCGTCGTGACATCCGATTTCTCTCAATGATAATATCTCGAATTCGTCGGAGATGATTCGCTTCGCCTCTTCCAGTTTATGCATGTTGTTGGTGGCAAATACCAACTTGTTATCCTTTTTCATTCTTCTTATTCCTTCTTTTTTTCTTCCGTTACATCGCCGTGCCTGCCAACAATTCGATCGTGATGGGCACTCGTAGTAAACATAATAATATGGATACTATCATCAGCGGATAGTAGTATTTCTTGCTCGCTAAGGGGAGCATCGCAAAGGCAAAGATGTCGAAGGTGCCGAACAATTCTCCAAGTCGGGCGCGCATCACCGGAATGTCGACAAAGAGTAGGTAGCATAACTGCGAGATGATGTAGAACATCAACACCGGCACTGCCAAGGGATAGTGTCGCTTGATCTCTTTGAGATTGAATAGCAGGAAAATCGCTACAAATGCCATCAAAGCACTCTGTATACCTAATTTAGAGGCTACATAATCGCGATTGCCCATATACGACCGGACGTAGGCATCGATGAAGTCTACAGGGATGAATTTCGCTACATAACCGAAGGCGTTGTTGGTATATCCCATCACCAACGCCATCAAGATTATTCCGCTCCATACCCATTTGTTCAAATTCTTGTAGGGTATAAAGTAGAGCGGCAGAAAGAGTGCCATCGATTTGTGAAACCAAAACGCTATGCCCACCAACAGCATGTAGGGTAAGATCTTGCGCTCCGTGATGTAGCGCACGGCATACAAAATAATACCCAATCCGATGGCTACACGCATCTGGATCATATCATGCAACACGAAGTAGTAGGAGAGATAGACCACCAATGACAGCCAGATATTGGGCGAGTTCTTGAAAATGCCCATGATGTGGCTCCCCACTGACAGTGTGGCATATATACCCAATAAGATCAAGAACGTGGGCGATAACTTCACTATTGTGACGAACGACGCCTCGATGTCTTGCCGCAGATTCTCGCCCCCTCCCATCCGGTAGAGGTTCTCATACATCTGATAGTCTGCAAGTTCGTCTGATCGGAATATACACATCGCTATCAGTCCGATCGCTATCAGTCCGGCACCTATATACACAGGCTGCCGTTGCCCCTTCCTCCATCGGGCAAGGGCATCATATCTCTGTTGGCTCTCGTCGTGACTATAGACCACCTTGAGTGAACTTAAAGGCAACGTTAAGAGCAATATCGTTGCGGCTAACGCCAGATATATTATCTCCATGTCTTTCTTTCCTAATGGTGCTTTCTCTATTTGTGCTCTATTTTTCTTATTGCGCACACTTAGCACTATCTTTTTTAACGTCAATTATAGTGTAATTATTATCTATCTATGCTTTATTATTATCGTTTATGAACTTTGTTGGATGTTTTATCCTATTTTTTTACTATATTTGCAATTTGGGAAATCATTGTGACTTTCCCACCCTCTTTTTCCCTATATTAGATTATTTTTTTGATTTTTTATATTCAAATGGAATACAACCACCAGGAAATCGAAAAGCGCTGGCAAGAGTTCTGGCGCCAAAATCATGTCTATGAGGTACATGAGGATCCCTCTCGTCCTAAGTTCTATGTCCTCGATATGTTCCCCTATCCTTCGGGTGCCGGGCTGCATGTCGGTCATCCCCTCGGCTATATAGCCAGCGATATCTATGCTCGCTTTAAGCGCCAACAGGGTTTTAACGTGCTTCACCCTATGGGTTATGACGCTTACGGCCTCCCCGCCGAGCAGTATGCCATCCAGACCGGTCAGCACCCCGAGAAGACTACTGTCGAAAATATCAATCGTTATCGCCAACAACTCGATAAGATCGGTTTTTCGTTCGATTGGAGCCGTGAGGTCCGCACCTGCGACCCCGACTATTATCGCTGGACTCAGTGGGCGTTCATGCAGATGTTCAATTCTTATTATGATCTCGACCTTAATAAGGCTATGCCCATCGAGCGCCTCGTGGAGCATTTCGCCAAGTCGGGTTCTGTGGGCGTGAATGCTGCCTGCGGCAAGACTCTCTCTTTCTCCGCCCGGGAGTGGAATGACCTCTCTGAAGCTCAGCAACGCGAGCGACTGATGAATTATCGTATCGCTTATCAGGGCGAAACGATGGTGAATTGGTGCCCCAAACTCGGAACTGTCCTCGCCAATGATGAGGTGAGCGAGGGTCTGAGCGTGCGTGGCGGTTTCCCCGTGGAGCAAAAGGTGATGAATCAGTGGTGCCTCCGCGTCTCGGCTTACGCTCCCCGTCTGCTCGATGACCTCGACTCCCTCCAGTGGAGCGATTCGCTCAAGGAGACTCAACGTAATTGGATCGGCCGTTCGGAGGGCGCCGAGATGAAGTTTATGGTCGCTGACTCCGATGTCGTGCTCGATATCTTCACCACGCGCGCCGATACCATATTCGGTGTTACTTTCATGGTGCTCGCTCCCGAATCCAAGTATGTCGCACTCCTTACCACCTCCGAACATCAGCAGGAGGTCGATGCCTATCTCGAGGAGGTGAAACATAAGACTGAGCGTGAACGCCAGATCGAAAAGAAGGTCTCCGGTGTTTTCACTGGTAGTTATGCCGTCAATCCTCTTACCGGCAAGAAGATACCGGTTTGGGTCAGCGACTATGTCCTCGCCGGATATGGCACCGGTGCCATCATGGCTGTGCCGGCTCATGACTCGCGCGACTATGCATTCGCTCGCCATTTCGACCTCCCTGTTATCCCTCTCATCGAGGGTGCGGATGTCTCCGAACAAAGCTTCGACGCCAAGGAGGGCCGTATGATCAATTCCCAAAGTGACGACCTTAACCTCAATGGCCTCGAGGTGAAGGAGGCTATCGCTCGCACTAAACAGTATATCGAGGAGAAGGGTCTCGGTAAAGTTAAGGTGAATTATCGCCTCCGCGATGCCATCTTCTCTCGACAAAGATATTGGGGCGAACCTTTCCCCGTATATTATAAGGAGGGCACTCCATATCTGATCGATGAGTCGCAACTCCCTCTCCATCTCCCACCGGTGTCAAGTTACCTCCCCACCGAGGATGGTCAGCCCCCGTTGGCTCGTGCCAAGGATTGGAAAACTCCCGACGGTTTCCCCCTCGAACTCTGCACAATGCCCGGTTTCGCCGGTTCGTCGGCTTACTACCTCCGATATATGGATCCTCATAATGACAAGGCACTCGTTAGCCCCGAGGCTGATAAGTATTGGAGAAATGTCGACCTATATGTCGGCGGCGCCGAACATGCCACCGGCCACCTGATATATTCTCGCTTCTGGAATAAGTTCCTCTTCGACCTCGGTGTCGTCGTCGAGCCGGAACCATTCAAGAAACTCGTCAACCAGGGTATGATCCAAGGCTGTAGCAGTTTCGTGTATCGTGTTAAAGGCACCAATACCTTCGTGAGCCATGGCCTCCGCAAGGAGTATGACGTTGCCCCTATCCGCGTCGATATCTCCATGGTCTCCAACAATGTCCTCGACACCGAGAAGTTCAAGGCTTGGCGCCCCGATTTCGCCGATGCCGAGTTCGTGCTCGAGGATGGTAAGTATATCTGCGGCTCGGCTGTCGAGAAGATGTCGAAGTCGATGTTCAATGTAGTCAACCCCGATGATATCGTCGAGAAGTATGGCGCCGATACTCTCCGCCTATATGAGATGTTCCTCGGTCCGGTCGAACAGTCCAAACCTTGGGACACTAATGGTATCGACGGCGTCAACCGCTTCATCAAGAAGCTCTGGGGTTTCTTCGATAAGGTCGAACTCAACTCAGATGCCGAAATGACCAAGGAGGAGAGCAAGGCTATTAATAAACTTATCAAGAAGGTAACTTCCGATATCGAGGCTTTCTCTTACAATACCTCTGTCTCGGCATTTATGATCGCTCTGAATGAGCTGACTCAACTCAAGTCTGCCAGCCGCCGTGTGGCTGATATCTTCACCCGCGTCATCGCCCCCTTCGCTCCATATATCGCTGAGGAGTTCTGGCATCGCCTCGGTAATACCGATAGCGTATGCGATGCCGCTTGGCCAAAGTGGGATGAAAGCGCTCTGGTGGAGGATACCGTCAAGTATCCCGTGTCGTTCAATGGCAAGACTCGCTACACTATCGAGGTCGGTGCCAACGCCTCGAAAGAGGAAGTGGAACGCGCCGCCCTCGCCGATGAGGGCGCCACAAAGTGGCTCGCCGGTAAGTCCCCGCGTAAGATCATCGTAGTGCCGGGACGTATCGTTAATATTGTCGTTTAATTCTACAGTGTTTAATACCGACCCCTGCCCCATGCTGAGCAGGGGTCTTAAAATTTCTTATCATGTTCTTAAAAAAACTCACCGCTTTCTTAGCCGCGGCTCTCTGCTTTTCCGGTCTTGCCGCTGCTCAAGAGAAACCTGTCGTTAAGGCTTCTTCTCCCTCTCCCGCTTGGCTCGAGTCGGCTGTAATCTATGAGGCTAATCTCCGCCAAGGTACACCCTCTCGCAACCTTAATGGCCTCCGCAAGGAACTCCCTCGCCTCCGTCAACTCGGCGTCGATGTAGTCTGGCTTATGCCTATCCATCCCATCAGCCTTGAGCAGCGTAAGGGTACTCTCGGCTCTTACTATGCCGTGCAAGATTATATGAAGGTCAACCCTGAGTTCGGTACATTCGCCGATCTTAAGGCTTTCGTAAATGCCGCTCACGCTCTCGGCATCAGAGTAATCCTCGATGAGGTCTGCAACCATACCGGTGCCGACCACCCCTGGGTAGAAGAACACCCCGATTATTATGCTCGCAATGAGAAGGGCGATATGTATGGCCCTTACGACTGGACTGATGTCTTCGTGCTCGATTATCACAACCCCGCTACACGCGCAGCTATGACTGAAGCCCTCCTCTTCTGGGTAAAGGAGGCTGATATCGACGGTTATCGTTGCGATGTCGCCGGTGAAGTCCTTACCGATTTCTGGGAGGAGGTCCGCCCTAAGTTGCAAGCTGTTAAACCTGTTTTGATGCTCGCTGAAGCCTCCAAACCGGAACTCCTCGCCAAGGCCTTCGATGTCGATTATGCATGGCCTATGAAGGACCTCTTCAACGCCATCGCCGCAACCAAGGGCATCAATAAGTGGGCTGTCGACCACAAGGAGAATCGCCCCGTTAAGTCCGCTATCGATATCCCCGCCCTTATCGACCAGCAAGCCAAGGAGTATCCCGTAGGATCTATCCACATGAATATGATCACCAACCATGACCTCAATTCGTGGGAAGGTACTGAGTTCGACCGTTATGCCGAGGCTGTTCGCACTTTCGCCGTGCTTAGCTTTACTCTCCCCGGTGTGCCTATGATGTACACAGGTCAGGAAGTGGGATTCAACCACGCTTTTGAGTTCTTCGAGCAGGATAAGGTGATCCCCGATTATACCCAAAATGATTTCACCCTCTTCTATCAGACTCTCACCGGGCTGAAGCATTGCAATAAGGCTCTCAAGGCCCATGCCCCCGCCTCATTCGTCAAGACCGATTCAGACGATGTCCTGGTGATGTGTCGCGAGGCTGAAGGCGATAGAGTAGTGGTAATAGCCAACCTCTCCTCGAAGCCGGTAAAACTCGCCGCAGACGGCCTCCCCGCTGTCGACGGCCTCAAAGATCTCTTCTCCGCAGCCCCGGCTTCTCTCCCCGAAACCCTAACCCCCTGGCAATACCTCGTATTAGTAAATAAATAAAACGCCCAAAACGTACTTAACGTCAAGAACGTCCCGAACGTTACTAACGTTAAGAACGTTATGAACGTTATGAACGTCCCGAACGTCCCCCCAAAAAAAACTCATTAACGAGCAAGGCTCCCGATTTCACAATCGGGAGCCTTGCTGTGATTTTTTAGAATTCGCCTACTTTCACAAGCGGAACGCTGATCTTACTCAACCACTAACTTACAATTTATATCACTATTACTAAAAGATTTTTTGACTTGCCATCTTATTCTTTCCGGATTGCTCCGGTTGTCTAAATACTTTGCAAAGTTACTATTTTTCCGCCGATATTCCATATCTTGCATGATGTTATTAGGGTAAATGCGTCTATTGGGACAACATTCCATCCATTTGGCTATAAAATTTTCTAATTTGTTAACCCTTTTTCTATCTCTTTTCTCGCTTTTTTTGCTAATTTTGTACTCTAAGATCATACCCCCCTTTCGGTCGTTATGGTCGCTCTCTCAGGCTCCCCTTTTTACCCACTGCGGGTTATACTTTTTTGATCCTTTTTTTGTTAAGAAGTCTTTTTATCATTCAATCATATATCTATCATGAAGAAGAATTTTGAATATCTGGGCCGTCTGCGCAAGGCTATGGCTGAGCATGCCATCGATATCTGCATCATATCCGGCACCGACCCTCATCAGAGCGAACTCCCTCCCCGTCACTGGCGTGGCCGCGAGTGGCTCACCGGTTTTGAGTCTGAAAATGGCACTAACGGCACTGCCGTTGTGTCCGATTCCGATGCCCTCTGCTGGACTGATTCAAGATATTTCATCCAAGCTGAAGATCAACTCCGCGACACCGGCTTTAAAATGATGAAGGAGGATGGCCCCGAGGCTGTCGACCTTATCGACTGGGTCGTAGAACATGCAGCTCAAGGTCAGACCGTCGGCATCGATGGCATGACTTTCTCAGTCGATTATGCCCGCCGTCTCCAGGATGCCCTCTCTGCAAAGGGCGTTACTCTCAACACAGATTTCCCATTGTTCGATTTTATATACCCCGATCGCCCGGCTCGCCCTCTCAATCCTCTCTTCGTTCACGACGAGAAAATCGTAGGTCAGTCTGCCGATGAGAAGATCGATGCCGTGTTGCATCAAGTCGAACTCCAGGGTGCTAACGCTATCCTCATTTCGGCTCTCGACGACCTGGCATGGACCACCAACCTCCGTGCCGCCAACGATATCAATTTCTCCCCCATTTTCGTCGGTTTCCTCTTCCTCGACCATAAGAATCGAGTCCTCTTCGTCGACGATCAGAAACTTACCGACCCTGTCAAAGTGCATCTCGAGAAGTATAACTTCAAGACTCTCCCCTACGATGCCGTCAAGGAGTTTGTCGCAAAGTTGCCGGCATCGACCGATCTCCTGATCGACCCCGCCAAGACTGCACGCGGCATCTTCGACCATATCAATTGCAATGTAATATTCGGTGGCGAAGGCGTCGCCAAACTCAAGAGCATCAAGAATGAAACCATGATCTCCAACCTCGCCATCGCTATGGAGAAGGATGGGGTGGCTCTCACTCGTTTCTTTATGATGGTGGAACGCGAATACCCCGAGGGTAAGTTGACCGAGGTAGAACTCGGCAAACGACTCCGCGCTCTCCGTCTCGCCGACCCATCTTGTGTCGATGAGAGCTTCTCTCCTATCCTCGGCTGGAACGAGCATGGCGCTATCGTGCACTATGAGGCTACTCCCGAAACAGATGTTACCATCCAAGGCGACGGCCTCCTCCTCGTCGATTCCGGAGGCCAGTATATCTATGGCACCACCGATATCACCCGAACCATCGCCCTGGGTAATCCTACCCCTGAGCAACGCCACGATTTCACCCTCGTGCTCAAAGGTCATATCGCACTCTCTAACGCTATTTTCCCCGCCGGCACCACCGGCCATCAACTCGATGTCCTCGCTCGGCAGTTCCTCTGGAAGGAGGGTAAGGCTTATTATCACGGCACAGGTCATGGCGTCGGATATTTCATCAATTGCCACGAAGGCCCTCAAAATATCCGCCTAAACATCAACCCAACTCCCCTCGAACCCGGTATGATCACCAGCAACGAACCCGGCCTTTATCTCGAAGGCCGATATGGCATCCGCACCGAAAACCTTATCGTCACCGAGAAGTATGCCAACACCGAGTTCGGCGATTTCCTCCATTTCCACCCTATGACCCTTTTCCCCTACGATCGAAAGCTGATCGACCTCGATATCATGACTCCCGAGGAGATAAAGTGGGTCAACGACTATCACCAACTCGTGCGTAGCCGACTTACTCCCCTCGTCTCTGCCGAGGAGGCTAAATGGCTCGAGGAGAAAACTCAACCCTTAACTAAGTAAACATCCTTTTTCTAAATTATGGTTTTTAAATCTGTAAGGGGGTTCACCCCCAAGGTCGGCAAGGATTGCTTTATTGCCGATAATGCTACCCTCGTGGGCGATGTCACTATGGGCGATGAGTGCAGCATCTGGTTCGGCACCGTGTTGCGCGGCGATGTCAACACCATCACCATCGGCGACCGTGTCAATATCCAGGATGGCTCAGTGCTCCATACTCTCTATCAGAAGTCGACCATCGAGATCGGCAATGATGTCTCTATCGGCCATAACGTAGTGATCCATGGCGCCAAAATTCATGACTATGCCCTGATCGGAATGGGCGCCATCGTTATGGATGATGCCGAAGTGGGGGAGGGGGCGCTCGTCGCCGCCGGATCCGTAGTGCTCAGCCGTACCAAAATCGGTCCTCACGAGATGTGGGCAGGCGCTCCCGCCAAGTTCGTCAAAATGGTCGAACCTGAGAAGGCTAAGGAGATGAACATCAAGATAGCTCATAACTATCTTATGTACTCTCGATGGTATACCAACCCCGATGAATCCGCCGAGTAGGAATTGCGATATTATAAATAACTATCATATAAAAAAGGAACGTGTCGTTCAAAAGACACGCTCCTTTTTTATATGCCATGCCGACTTACTTCTTCTTATCAGCATTGCGTAGCCGGGCGAATTCGATCTTCGCTTTTGTCATTTGCTTGGCAAATCCGTCGTCGGCATGCAGTCGCGCCACAAGCCCGGCGGCTACCGTGCGCCCGGCATCTACATCGCTCTGAAAGTGAGCCCCGACGATGACCCGACTCTCTCCAAATTCCAGCCCACGCTCCAATATCTCTGTCTGTCGACCCGGATTGATCTCCGCCAATACCAAGGCTGTTGCCCAGCCAATGGCCGTGTGCCCCGACGGATAACTCCCATTCTTGCGAAGATACACCTCATCTTGGGGTGTCGATGTCGGCTCTTCAAATACCATAAAGGGGCGCTGTCGCATGTAGCCCTCTTTGGCTGCACGAGTGCAGAGATCGCCCGCATCCTCTTTCATACGTTGTATCAACTTTACGATCTCCGGTGCATTCTCCGGCGTCAATGCATAACCGAATGCCTCGCTGAATGCTGCATCCATCCAGACCGTGTCCTGAAGATTGGCATCCCGGACTGCCTGTATACCTCGGGGTGTCGAGCGTTGAGACTTGCCCCATTCATAGCGTGCCACATCATATTGATATGCCGCCGACCCTTCGACAGGGGGGGCTCCCAATAGCGCCTTGCTGTCTGCTACATCCTCGATGCTGAGAAAACTCTTCGGATCCTCTCTCTCTGTGACACTCTCACATGATGCCAACAGTAGCGCTGATAACACCCATAAACTAACTAATTGTCGCTTCATATTCAATTTATTTATCGGTTGATTAACTTTTTTTGTCAAAATATTTTGTCAATCGCTTAAAATTATCTAATTTTGCAAGCCGTGATAGAAGAACTCCCTCTATCGGTCGTTCCAATATCATGGTTATGGCTCTCTTTTTTAAGAGTCTTTACAAAGATAACAAAAAATAATTATTTTAATATTAACTAAACATGATTATCGTACAAGTAAAAGAGAACGAGAACATCGAGAAAGCCTTGAAGAAATTCAAACGTAAATTCGAAAAGACCGGCATCGTCAAAGAACTTCGTGCCCGTCAAGCATTCGAAAAGCCATCTGTGACCAATCGTAAGAAGATGGTCAAGGCTATCTACGTTCAGAAGCTCCGTCAAGCAGAGCAGTAATCGAGGGCTCTTTAACTTACGTTATAAAGCTTTTCTATCGGTGTGACATACCTCATGGTTTGTCATACCGATTGTCTGTGTCTCTACTTTTCGACAATTCTTTCCCCTCTTTCCCTTTTATGTCGATCGGCTATGGATGTTGAGTCTGATTTCCTCTCTTATCTCGAGGCTGAGCAGCGCTGCAGCCCCCACACCGTCGAGGCCTACGGCAGAGATGTGAGCCGCTTCATCGAGTGGATCACCCCTGTCGGTCAGCAGTTCGACCCTCACAGTGTCACCATGAGTGATATTCGTGCCTGGATCGCTTCCCTCGCCGATCAGGGGATGGCTGCCACTACTCTGCGCCGAAAGACGCAAAGCCTCCGCGCTTTCTTCCGCTGGGGCATGAAGCAGGGACTCTTCTCCGCCAATCCCGCCGCCGACGTCTCCCTCGCCAAGAAGAGAAAACATCTCCCCGATTTCGTCCGTACAGACGAGATCGAGTCGCTCCTCAATGACTCACATCCTCACACACCCGCCGAATATCGGGCTCACCTCGCCGTGACTATCCTATATTCTCTCGGCCTGCGCCAAGCCGAACTGCTTTCCCTTACCGACTTCGATGTCGACCTCTCCGCACTCGAACTTCGCGTCAACGGCAAGAGAAATAAACAGCGTGTCATACCGATACCCCGGCAGTTGGCTCAAGAGATCGCCGACTGGCAGAAGATGCGCGATCAGAGATATCCCGATCTCCCTTTCCCTCGACCCATCATGGCTGGACCTCATGGCGCCATCTCAAAGGAAACTCTCTATCAAATCGTAAAAGATCAACTCAAAACCACAGGCGTCGCCAAAAAGAGCCCGCACACTCTTCGCCACACTTTTGCCACAGTTATGGTCAATTCCGGCGCCGACCTCGATGCTGTCAGAGAAATGCTCGGTCACGCATCTCTCTCTACTACACAGATTTATACGCATCTTAGCTTCAAAGACCTGCTCCAAAATTATCGCAAAAGTCACCCCCGCTCTTCTCGTTCCGACAATTCCGAACAAGACCCGATTGTCGACGATAAAACAAATTTTTAACTTTTTCGACGCTTTTTTATCCTTTTTAAGAGTATTCTTATCAATTTTTTTGTTATCTTTGTAACTGAAGATAACGATGCCCCCTTTTTCGGTATCATACTCTTCAACCGAGATATCTCCTATCGGTGCTATTTATTTACTCCAACCTAAAAATCAAAGCGTATGGAAGCAAAAATCAAAGCGATTCATTTCGACATCACCGACAAACTCGTGAGTTTCATCAATAAGAAGATCGACAAACTCTCTCGCCGCTTCGAAGCCATCTCCGAGGCTGAAGTCTCTCTTAAGGTGGTTAAGCCCGAGACTGCTATGAACAAGGAGGCAAGCGTTAAGTTCCTCATCCCTCAATCTGCCGATCTCTTCGCATCCAAAACAGCCGATACTTTCGAGGAGGCTATCGACCTATGTCTCGCCGCCCTCGAACCCAAACTCGAAAAGAATAAGAATTGCTAACCGTTAAGTCTAAAAGCACCCGCAGAAATATGCTTGTATTTCTGCTGGTGCTTGTTTTTTGTTCCGCCGCTTTCCTCATCTTTCTGTTCCCGCTGATCAGCCATCGTGCCGACCATGATGCCAATATCAAAATCCCGGCTAATGCATCCGCTCAGATGGTCGAGGATAGTGTCGCCCTACATCTCGGCCATGATTTCGCACGGCGTGTTATGAAACTCGCCGCGCTTCGTCATCCCGATTTCTCTCGACGTCATGGCGCTTATACCATCCCTCGTGGCGCTAATGTCATCGAGGCTATGCGAATTTTGACCTCCGGACCACAGACTCCCGTCAAGATTACTATCAATGGATTCCGCGATATTAACCTCCTCATAGAGCGCGTTTCTGCCAAAATGGAGTTCCCCGCAGATTCCCTGCGGGTCGCCCTCGCCGATGATGACCTCTTAAGTCAGTTCGGTCTCTCCCCGGCTTCGGCACTCGCCCTATTCGTCAATGATTCTTACGAGGTATATTGGACTTCTTCGGCTCGCGATCTGGTAAGAAAAATCGGTAATAATTATAACCGAATCTGGTCGCCCGATAATAGTAAGAAGGCCGATGACCTCGGCATCTCCCCCCTCGATGTGGTGATCATTGCTTCAATCACTGATGAGGAAACCAACGATAGGACTGAGAAAGCCACCGTCGGTCGGCTATATATCAACCGACTAAAAGCCAATATGCCCCTCCAGGCTGACCCTACCATCCGCTTTGCTCTCCATGATTTCTCTATCAAACGTGTTAGCGGTGCCCATCTTAAGGTCGCATCTCCTTATAATACTTATACCAATCGTGGTCTCCCTCCCGGCCCGATCCGTACCACAGATCGTGCCACCGTCGAGGCTATCCTTAATAGTAAGCCCCATGATTACCTGTATATGTGTGCCAAGGAGGATTTCTCCGGTACTCACAATTTCGCTCGCTCTTACGATCAGCACCGCCAAAATGCCGCTCGCTATCAGGCGGAACTCGACCGTAGGGGTATAGAGCGCGTTCCTTAAATTTTTGGGGTCGTAGAGGTCGTAGCCTTGAGTCGATTTTGATTACTTGCTGAAAGGAGCATACTCCTGTATGTGACTGAAAGCAAGTGATCAAAAGCGGCCAAGGATACGAGACTCAGGTAA
>OBLI01000082.1_pt1 | contig 93638 bp, 91 predicted proteins | sample 1519701 | NCBI WGS metagenome assembly OBLI01 (sample SAMEA3663005, study PRJEB22513) | pig gut metagenome | biome: pig gut; feature: pig-associated habitat; material: faeces | place: France | collected 2012
ACGCACTCTTAGCTCAGTTGGTAGAGCAACTGACTCTTAATCAGTGGGTCCAGGGTTCGAACCCCTGAGAGTGTACCAATTCGAGGAATGCAGCCACATGCACTCCTCGAATTTTTTATTTCCCCACACCATCCTCAACTACATACGGCTACGCGGAGCCTCACAGCCTCCTGACACACGGCACGCACTACGGCAGACAAAGCAACAGAACCGGCCGGCACGTTTTCACACCCACATCCCTGTCAGCAGCGTTGCGCCACAGCGCACACCCATGTCAGGACACGCCACAAGGCGCCCGCATCCCTCTGACGTAGAGATGCTTGCCCATTTTCACAACAGGGCCCGCCTTTTCTAACTCCCATGTATAGCGTTGCACACGGCTGCGAACAACGTTGAACACGCCCATGGACAACGTTGCACACGGCCATGATCAACGTTGCACACGGCCGAGTGCAACGACCCACAAGGCATGTAAGACTGAAACGAAAGTGGAACGCAACCACAGATGACCCATATCGAACCACGACCTGCCGTATCCGCCACGCGCAAAAGGGGTCAAAAATCTATGTCGACAAAGCAATATCACTCAAATGCCTTGGTGCATCGGCGCGTTTGCCTTAACTTTGGCGTGGAATAGAAGAATTGCTGCATCAACCCTGAGCGCTTTCACAAAGGCTGGTGAAAACAGCCCTCACGGTGCGCGCCATCCCTATTTCTGAGAGACAACGTTCATCGCAAGGCGACAAGCATTCAAAGCAAACGCTTTATGTACGACAATTACACCGAACTGATAGCCGACGGGCTGACACGTGGCGTGACGCTACGCGATGCCTACATCTTGGTGCTACGCGAACCCTCGCGCAACGCCATTTTCCCCGTGCTCATCAGTGAAACGGACTTCCACACGCTCAAGGATGCCATGACAAAAGGCGACTTTACAGCCTCAAGACTGATGACGGCACTGGCACGCAAAATGGAAATGATCGTGCTCGGCGTTAGGCTGCTACCACCACAGAGCGGACGCACGCAGGCTTTGATAGACTTTGAACGCTACGGCGAACTACTGACGTTGGAAACCGACATAGCCGCCGCCGTAGTGGCCGCTATGGAGAACCACGTAAGCATTTGGATAAAAGACGAGCAGTTTAGCCGACAAACCCAGATGCCACACGATGAGGGTGCCATGGCCTTGCCTATTGGCGGCATGAACGACATGCTGCTGACCGACGTGATGCAAGCTGCCGTGGAGCAGGACAACTTTGAACTGGCCCAAATGATACGTGATGAACTGACGCACCGACAACGCAACAACGACACCACCGCCGAAGCCCATTAGCACATGAAAGAAAGCCACCTTTTCTATACACCCCATGCGAACGCCGACTGCATGGGCGAACTGCCTACAGAGGAGGCTGCGCACGCCGTACGCGTTCTGCGCATGAAAGAAGGCGACGACATGCTGCTCACCAACGGACAAGGCATGTTCATGCAGGCACACCTCACCATGGCATCGCCCAAGCACTGCGTGTATGAAACTGACAAGCAATGGGAGGACGAACGGCTATGGCAGGGCGAAATACACATTGGCGTAGCCCCCACTAAGAACATGGACCGCATGGAGTGGTTTGCCGAGAAAGCCACCGAAATTGGTATCGACACCATCCACTTGCTGCAATGCGATAACTCGGAGCGCAAGGTGCTGAAAACCGAACGTTTGGAGAAAATTGTAATAGCAGCCATGAAGCAGAGCCACAAGGCATGGAAACCCACGATTGAAGCCATGCAGCCCTTCAAGCAGTTCATCAGTCAACCCTTCGACGGACAGAAATTCATAGCGCACTGCTACGAGGCCGACGAGGCGGGTGCTGAAGGCGAACAAGGTGCCTCTGTGCACCTGACCGACCGCAACTTCTTAGGCGACAAGGTGCAGCCTAACGGCAAGGCCCTGGTGCTGATAGGCCCCGAAGGCGATTTTAGTCTGGACGAAGTGAAATTGGCGATGCAAGCGGGCTTTACGCCGATCAGCTTGGGCAAAAGCCGCCTGCGCACCGAAACGGCAGCCCTGGTGGCCGTGCATCTGCTCTACCTTGCCAAACGTGTGTAAGCAGTGCCTCCAGAGCAACCTCTCCCTTCAATCGAAAAAGAAAAGCACATCATAGTCCCTACTCCATATACATGCAAAATCTGCTCGCCTTATATAAAGAATGGAGTGGCACGTCGCCACTCAAAGTAGAAACGCTGGCCAAAGCAGGCAGCAACCGCCAGTATGTGCGCATGACGCACACCGACGGACACACGGTGATAGGCGTCATTGGCCCCTCGGTGCCCGAGAACCATTGCTTCGTCTACCTGGCACGCCACTTTGCCCAAAAGGGCCTCCCCGTGCCACACATACTGGCTGTGAGTCGCGACGAGCAATACTACATACAGGAGGACCTTGGAAGCACCTCACTCTATCAGGCATTGGCGCCATCGCGGGCCAACGGCTACCAATATGATGCCGATGCCTACGAACTGCTACAGCGCACCATCCGCCAATTGGCACACATACAGGTGGAGGGGGCGCAGGAACTTGACTTCAACCAATGCCTCACCCCGCGGCAGTTCGATAAGACGGCCGCCATGTTCGACCTCAACTATTTCAAATACTGTTTCCTCAAAACCACCGACTTGCCTTTCGATGAAACGGCACTTGAAAATGATTTTCTACGATTTGCTTCCGACCTGACCGAAAGCGACAGCACATGTACCCGCACCTTTTTGTATCGCGATTTCCAAGCGCGCAACGTGATGCTCACGCCCTCAAGCGATGGTGTATGCAACAGGCCGCACTTCATTGACTTCCAGGGAGGAATGCAAGGTCCTCTGCAGTATGACATAGCCTCCTTCTTATGGCAAGCCTCCGCCCGCTATCCCCAAACACTGCGCGACAGCCTCATACACGAATACTTGGATGAATTGCGCTTGCTACTGGGACACTTGGACGAGACACGCTTCGAGGAAAATCTGCACCGCTTCGTGCTCTTCCGCATATTGCAAGTGCTGGGAGCCTATGGACTGAGAGGCTATTTCGAGCGAAAAAAATATTTTCTCGACAGTATTCCCCCGGCCATACAGAACCTTCGCCGACAGTTGCTCGACGGCACATGCACGCCCTATCCGCATCTTTACGACACCCTGCAACGCCTCACCGAGTTGCCGCAATTCAATGCCCCCGCCCCCTGCCACGGCCAAGCCAGCCGCTCGCAGTATGACGGCATGGGGCATCTGATGGTACGGGTGTTCAGTTTCAGTTATAAAAAAGGCATACCCGAAGACACCTCGGGCAACGGAGGCGGCTACGTGTTTGACTGCCGTAGCACGCATAACCCCGGACGCTACGAGCCCTATAAGCAGTTGACGGGACTGGACGCGCCCGTGATCAAGTTCTTGGAGGACGACGGCGAAATCCTTCCATTCCTCGACCACATCACTTACCTGGCCGATGCGCACGTAAAACGCTACATAGAGAGAGGCTTCACCAACCTCATGTTCTCGTTTGGTTGTACGGGAGGACAGCACCGTAGCGTGTATTCAGCACAACACTTAGCTGAGCACATAAACCGCAAATTCGGCATCGAAGTGCGCTTATGTCACCGCGAGCAAGGCATCAGTCAGGTGCTGCCAGCCCGCAAAGCAGAGGAGCAGGCTGGGTAAAGTCCATGTATGCTTGGTACTCTAAAAGAATGCTAATAATAAGGCGAGGATGTGCGGCATGCAAAGATTTATGCATAACTTTGTCATGCTGATTAACCAAAAAACATGAATATCGAGCAAGCAACGCGAGAAATTGACCAAGCGCTGGCCGAAGGGAAAGCCGAAACGGCTCTTCAGATGGCCACTGCACTCTTGGATCAGCATGGCGTGAATGCCCATTGGCTTTATCAGAAAGGCAAGGCTTACATGAAAATGGGGCTCTGGGCACAGGCTATCAGCGCGTTTCTGCAGGCGGAAGAACTTGACCCCACAGGGCCCGCACGCGAATGCCGCCAAATGCTCGACCACATCATGGCTTTTTACAACAAGGACATGTACAACCATTAGGTCACAAAAGGAAAAGGCAAGTACCACAAGGTACCCTGTTCCTCGGGAGCAGATGCAACCGTGGCCTATATGACAAAACCAACCTTCACACTATGAGCAAAATAAAAGGAGCCGTCGTCATAGACGAAAACAGATGCAAGGGATGCAACCTTTGCGTTGTGGCTTGCCCCACCAAAACGCTCGCCCTCTCCACAAAAGAAGTAAACCACAAAGGGTATGCTTTCTGTCAGATGGTTGAAGACACCTGCATAGGCTGTGCCTCATGCGCCATAGTATGCCCCGACGGGTGCATCACCGTGTACAGACAAAAGAAGCCTTGAGGCAAACACCACATGTCATTCCCTATGCGCACTAACTGCCACCTGGCTCAAGCGCAGCACGCATAGGCTTCGGCCCCCAAGAACCCAAACCATTGAATCAATGAAAGAAGACAAAGAAGTGCTCCTGCTGAAAGGAAATGAAGCACTGGCCCGCGCCGCCATACGCTGCGGCTGCGATGGTTACTTTGGATACCCCATTACGCCACAAAGCGAAGTGCTGGAGACGCTTGCTGAACTGAAACCGTGGGAAACCACTGGCATGGTAGTGGTACAAGCCGAAAGCGAGGTGGCCAGCATCAACATGCTCTATGGCGGAGGCGGCACAGGCAAACGCGTCATGACATCGTCAGCGTCACCCGGCATCGCCCTTATGCAGGAAGGCATAAGTTACATGGCCGGCGCCGAGGTGCCTGGACTCATCGTTAACGTGCAGCGCGGCGGTCCTGGTCTGGGCACGATACAACCCTCGCAAAGTGACTATAACCAGGCTACCCGCGGCGGAGGCAACGGCGACTACGAGGTCATCGTATTGGCTCCTGCATCCGTACAGGAAATGGCGGACTTTGTGGATCTGGCCTTTACACTCGCTTTCAAGTATCGCATCCCCGCGATGATACTGTCGGACGGCGTGATAGGGCAAATGATGGAGAAAGTGGTGCTGCCCCCCTTCAAGCCACGCCGCACCGAAGAGGAGATACGTAAAGAATGCCCTTGGGCTGCCAACGGACGCGGCAGCAGCAAGCGCCCCCTGAACGTCATCACCTCGCTTGAACTGGAGCCCGACAAGATGGAAGTGCGCAACCTGCACCTGCAAAAGAAATATCGCGAGATAGAAGCTCACGAGGTGCGCTACGAATGCAGCTTGATGGACGATGCAGAGTATGCCATCATAGCGTTTGGCTCTGCAGCACGTATTTCGAAAAAGGCCATCGAGATAGCACGCAAACGCGGCATCAAGGTCGGACTGTTCCGTCCGATCACGCTGTGGCCCTTCCCCATCCACGAAATAGCAGACTTGAGTCGCAAGGTGAAGGGCATCCTGGTGATGGAAATCAATGCGGGACAAATGGTGAAGGACGTATGTCTGGCCGTAGAGGGTCGCATCCCCGTAAAACAATATGGCCGGTTGGGAGGCATTGTGCCTGATCCCGACGAAATCATCGAGGCACTGAAAGGCGTGCAATCCTAACTACCCCACCCCTTATACTTACTGCACCATGTTACAGACGCATGATCGCTACGATGACCACAGCGAGGACATTCTGGAACGGCTACGCCACCCCGAAAGGGAACACCAGCGTAAACGGATGAGCCGCAACATCTTCATACGCAACATTCTGAACAGCGTATTTATCCTTGTGGCTGTAGTGGCCATGATAGGTATTGTAGCCACCCACTCATCGCCAAAATCCATGATATGGTATGGTGTCGGACTGTTTGCCGTTCTCATCAAAATGGTAGAGGTGGTGCTACGCATGCCAGGACTGAAAAAGTGAGTGCAGCGGCTACGGCTGGGCTGCATACAGGGTGTTGCCTTGCTACCACTACCCTCACCCAAAAGGGCATACCTTTATATATAAGGACAAACCACGGCGGCCATGCCGCGCACAAGCAGGCCGCACAACAATATAGCCTTTGCTATGACAAAAGAAGAACTCATTAGGCCCGAGAACCTGGTTTACGCCAAACCCAGGCTGCTCAACGATTCAACCATGCACTACTGCCCCGGCTGTTCGCATGGTGTAGTGCACAAACTACTGGCCGAAGTGATAGACGAAATGGGATTGGCAGACCGCTCAATAGGCATCAGTCCCGTAGGTTGCGCCGTTTTTGCCTACAAATATATCGACATTGACTGGCAAGAGGCAGCCCACGGACGCGCTCCGGCACTGGCCACGGCCTGCAAGCGCCTATGGCCCGATAGACTTGTTTTCACCTATCAAGGCGATGGCGACTTGGCATGTATCGGCACAGGCGAAACCATTCACGCCCTGAACCGAGGTGAAAACATCACCATTATCTTCATCAACAATGCCATCTACGGCATGACAGGCGGACAGATGGCGCCCACCACGCTACTGGGCATGAAAACGGTGACCTGCCCTTACGGCCGCGACCCCAAGCTGCACGGTTATCCGCTCAACATCACCGAACTGGCAGCGCATCTCGACGGCACAGCCTACGTGACGCGTCAAAGCGTGCACAACGTAATGGCCATACGTAAGGCAAAAAAAGCTATCAGGCATGCCTTTGAGAACTCCATGAACGGAAAAGGCTCAAACCTCATCGAGATTGTAGCCACATGTTCGTCGGGCTGGAAACTCTCGCCCGAGAAAGCCAACAAGTGGATGGAGGAACACATGTTCGACTACTACCACGTAGGCGATTTGAAAGACGTATAAACATTGTCACACCCAGGGCACGGTTCATCCGCATGCTGCAAAGCGTGCCCTTAGCGCATTGTTCATCACATGAAACAAGAAATCATCATATCGGGCTTCGGCGGCCAAGGTGTGCTGTCCATGGGAAAGATTCTGGCCTATGCCGCACTGATGGAGGGCAAGGAGGTGACGTGGATGCCTGCCTACGGACCTGAACAACGTGGAGGAACGGCGAATGTTACGGTGATTGTGAGCGATGACCCCGTTTCGTCGCCCATCCTCAGCCGTTACGACACGGCCATCGTGCTCAACCAGCCTTCGCTCGACAAGTTTGAGCCGAAAGTAAAGCCTGGCGGCACGCTCATTTATGACAGTTTCGGCATTCTCGACAAACCGACACGCACCGACATCAACTGCTATCACATTGCCGCCATGGAGGAAGCAGCCAATCTGAACATGATGAAATGCTTCAACATGTTCGTACTCGGCGGTTACCTGAAAGTGCACCCTGTAGTAAAAGTGGAAAGCGTCATGGCGGCCTTGCGTAAGACGTTGCCTGAGCGCCACCACCACATGCTACCCGTCAACGAACTCGCCATCATCAAAGGCGGCGAACTCATTCAGCCATAAAACCTTTGCATGCCAAGCAGGAGCGGCCTCGTAAAGCCGGCTTTCGCAAGGCATTCATCTCATAACCCATTCCTATTACATCATCACTACGACTATGGCATCACGCAAAACACTCAAGAAGCATGTGAAAATGATAGCCGGCGACCTCTTTGCCGACTGCGTAGCACTCAGCATGTGCGACAGCGTCAACAAGGAAGAGCTCGAACGCATCATGAAGGAAGTCATTGCGCTTTATCAGGACTTTGTGGCACGCATCAGCCACACAGATAAGTGCAAGGCCAAGGCGTACTACAAGCATTTCAAAGCCGAGTTTACCGAACAGGTGAACGCCTTGAGCGACAGAATTATCAAGTGCTAACGACACGCCACATGCAGGGAGGCATCTATGCTGCGTCCCTGTATTTTTATGTTTCGTTGCCGTCACACCACCCATGCATGCACGCCAGCCATGATGCCAGCACTTGGTTTCTGAACGCGCAGACATGCCCTCCATTTCCCAGCAAGCATGTTTCAATCCCTCTCCCGTTTCATTCTGCACCGCCTCATGGGCTGGAGCATACACGTAACCTGCACCATCCCCGACAAATGCGTCATCTGCGTAGCGCCGCACACCAGCAACTGGGATTTCGTTATAGGCAAGCTCTACGCATCGGCCATGGGACTTACGGCAAATTTCCTCATGAAGAAGGAATGGTTTGCTGGGCCGCTCGGCTTCCTTTTCAAGCGTATGGGCGGCATCCCCGTGGAGCGTAGTCGTCGCAGCAGCCTCACTGACCAATTGGCCGATGCCGCACGCCAGCGCGACCACTTCTTGATGGCCATCACCCCCGAGGCTACCCGTTCGCGCAATCCGCATTGGAAGCGCGGCTTCTATTATGTGGCACACAAGGCCGGCCTGCCCATTCTGCTTTTTGCCCTCGACTTTGAGCACAAGCGCATTGTCTGCACACAGCAAATCACGCCCTCGGGCAACGCGGATGCCGACATGCAGTTAATCAACGCCTACTACAGTGGTTTCAAGGGGAAGTATCCCGAGAAATTCGCGCTCGACGAGGGTCCCGCAGCACCCCTCAGCACCGAGCCGACCGCCACACACACGTAATATATAATAAGGTATCATCAAGCAGGAGTCAAGTGCCTCACCGCAGCACGAGCCTCCTGCTTTTTCGTGTCTATGAACACCGCACAGACAGCAAAAAGTACGGTGAAGCGCATTTAAGAACAGGCAAAGCAAGCTTCATTCACTTTTTTGCCCTAATTTTACACCGATGAAATACGTTTCATCGCATTTACCCTCTCACGCTACGTGAGGCACACGCTGCCCACGCCCCCAAACAAGACCTATTAGCCACAAGCATTATGACAAAGGAAAAACGGAGTTTGGTAACCATTGCCAACCTATCTCGTGAAAAAATCCTCTACCTGCTCCGCATGGCCGAGGAGTTTGAGCGCCGACCTAACAGGCAGTTGCTTTCTGACAAAGTCGTAGCCACACTGTTCTTCGAACCTTCTACACGCACCCGCCTTTCGTTCGAAACAGCGGCCAACCGTCTCGGTGCCCGCGTCATCGGGTTTACCGACCCCAAGGTTACGAGTTCCACCAAGGGCGAAACGCTCAAGGACACCATCATGATGGTCAGCAACTACGCCGACGTCATTGTGATGCGTCACTACCTCGAAGGTGCGGCGCTCTATGCCAGCGAGGTGTCGCCTGTGCCCGTGGTGAATGCAGGCGACGGTGCCAACCAGCACCCCTCGCAGACGTTGCTCGACCTTTACAGCATCTACAAAACGCAGGGCACCCTCGACAACCTGCACATCACCCTTGTGGGCGACCTCAAATATGGCCGCACCGTGCACTCCCTGCTTATGGCCATGCGCCACTTCAATCCCACCTTCCACTTCATTGCGCCGCGCGAACTGAGCATGCCCGAGGAGTACAAAATCTACTGCCGCGAGCACGGCATTCGCTTTGAGGAACACGAGGAGTTCGGCCCCGAAGAAATCGACCAGGCCGACATTCTCTACATGACCCGTGTGCAGCGGGAGCGCTTCACCGACCTCATGGAATACGAGCGGGTGAAGGACGTCTACATCCTCAAGGCCGACATGCTGCGCACGGCCAAGGAAAACATGAAGATACTCCACCCACTGCCGCGCGTCAACGAGATAGCCTATGATGTCGACGACAATCCCCACGCCTACTACTTCGAGCAGGCTCGCAACGGACTCTATGCCCGCCAGGCCATCATTTGCGACGTTCTCGACATCACACTCGACAACATTGCCCAATAGCAGCCCCTCACCCCTCAACACGCATAATCCCTACACATGAAACGCGAAGCACTCATGGTGGCCGCCATCGAAAACGGCACCGTCATCGACCATATTCCCTCCTCCAAACTCTTTCAGGTAGTCCGTCTGCTCCATCTGGAGGATGTGCGCAACTCATCCGTCATGGTGGGCTACAACCTGCAGAGCAAAAAGATGGGACGCAAGAGCATCATCAAGGTTTCCGACAAATTCTTCACCGATGCCGAACTCAACACGCTCTCCGTCGTAGCACCCAACGTCACCCTCTGCATCATCAAGGACTACGAAGTGGTGGAGAAGAAATGCGTCACCCTGCCCCACGACATTGTGGGCATTGTGAAATGCGCCAACCCCAAGTGCATCACCAACAACGAGCCCATGGCCACGCACTTCACCCTGAGCGAACGGCAGCAGGGCGTCATACAGTGTAAATATTGCCAGAAGGAACAGAGCCTTGACCACGTCAAGATTTGCTGACGCCTTTGGCACCCTTCTCCGTGCCCCTCATCTTCTGGTTCATGCCGCCATTACTGCGCAGGCATGAGTCTTCACCTCACTTTCATTCCTCCTACCCCTTGGCCAAACTTTCCTGGAAGCCGGGCACCATGATCTATCCCCTGCCCGCAGCCCTCATCTCGTGTGGCAGCACGCCGCACGACTACAATCTCTTCACCGTAGCCTGGACGGGCACGCTTTGCACCAGCCCTGCCATGTGCTACATCTCCGTACGGCCCGAACGCCACTCCTACGAGCTCATCAAGCAGAGTATGGAGTACGTCATCAACCTCACCACTGAGTCCATGGCCCGCGCCACCGACTGGTGCGGCGTGCGTTCAGGGCGCGACTACCGCAAGTTCCACGAAATGCAACTCACGCCGGCCCCCGCCCTCCACGTGCAGGCTCCCATCGTGCAGGAGTCGCCGCTGAGCATAGAATGCCGCGTGCAGGAAATCGTGCACCTCGGCTCGCACGACATGTTCATCAGTCAGGTGCTCGGCGTGCAGGCTGACGAACGCTTCCTCGACGAGCAGGGGAAATGGCATCTTGAGCGCAGCCACCCGCTGGTCTATCTGCACGGCGGCTACTACGCCTTGGGCGAACTCATCGGCACCTTTGGCTGGAGTGTCAAGAAAACGTAACCCCGCACGGCCTGCGCACCGCCCTATATATATAAAGGAGTGCGAGGCCCGCTTTTCATACATAGCAAATTCTCAATACACTTGTTTTATGACCCACGATTCTGAAATTTTCCAACTCATCGAGGCCGAACACCAGCGTCAGCTGCGCGGCATCGAACTTATCGCGTCTGAAAACTTCGTAAGCGACCAGGTGATGCAGGCCATGGGCTCCTGGCTCACCAACAAGTATGCCGAGGGCTACCCCGGCAAGCGCTACTACGGCGGTTGCGGCGTGGTCGACCAGACCGAAACCCTCGCCATTGAGCGTGCCTGCAAGCTCTTCGGCGCTGAATATGCCAACGTGCAGCCGCACTCTGGCGCACAGGCCAACGCGGCCGTCTTCTTTGCCGTACTTAAGCCCGGCGACACCTTCATGGGCCTCAACCTCGACCACGGCGGCCACCTCTCGCACGGCTCCAAGGTCAACACTTCGGGAATTCTCTACAACCCCGTGGGCTACAACCTCAACAAGGAAACAGGCCGCGTGGACTATGATGAAATGGAACAGCTTGCCCGCCAGCACAAGCCCAAGCTCATCATTGGCGGCGGCTCGGCCTACAGCCGTGAGTGGGACTATGCCCGCATGCGCCGCATAGCCGACGAGGTGGGTGCCATCTTCATGGTCGACATGGCTCACCCCGCGGGTCTTATAGCAGCCGGTCTGCTCGACAACCCTGTGAAGTACGCCCACATCGTCACCACCACCACGCACAAAACGCTCCGTGGTCCGCGCGGCGGCCTCATCCTCATGGGCAAGGACTTCGACAACCCCTGGGGCCTCACCACGCCTAAGGGTGTAGTGAAGAAAATGAGCCAGCTCCTCAACAGCGCCGTCTTCCCCGGCATTCAGGGCGGTCCGCTCGAGCACGTCATCGCCGCCAAGGCCGTGGCCTTCGGCGAGGCTCTGCAGCCTGCCTTCAAGGAATACGCCCTGCAGGTCAAGAAGAATGCGGCCTGCTTGGCCGACGCCCTGCAGCAGCGCGGTTTCCACATCGTCAGCGGTGGCACCGACAACCACTCCATGCTTGTCGACCTGCGCAGCAAGTACCCCGAACTCACAGGTAAGGTGGCTGAAAATGCCCTCGTGGCTGCCGACATCACGGTGAACAAGAACATGGTGCCCTTCGACACCCGCTCGGCTTTCCAAACCTCGGGCATCCGCCTCGGCACCCCCGCCATCACCACGCGCGGCGCCAAGGAGGACCTCATGCTCCTCATTGCCGAACTCATTGAGGAGGTGCTCAATGCCCCCGAGGACGAAAGCGTCATCGCTTCCGTACGCCAACGCGTCAACGAGACTATGAAGCAATACCCCCTCTTTGCCTATTAACTTCCCGTCACCGCGTGCGGTGCGCCATGTCCACGCTTCAGGGGCACGGCGCACCGCCGCTCACATTCTTTCTTTACAGCACACCCACATGTACACAGTTGACGAATTGAACGACCGCCTCATCGACCTTGCCTTTTCCGAAGACATTGGCGACGGCGACCACACCACCCTCTGCTGCATCCCCGACGATGCCATGGGCCGCCAGCGCCTCCTCATCAAGGAAGAGGGCATCTTGGCTGGCATGCGCATAGCCAAGGAAATCTTCCACCGCTTCGACCCCACCATGCAGGTGGAGCAGACCATGCACGACGGCGACCACGTGCGTCCCGGCGACGTGCCCATGATTGTCACAGGCAAGGTGCGCTCGCTGCTGCAAACAGAGCGCCTCATGCTCAACGTCATGCAGCGCATGAGCGGCATTGCCACCATGACGCACGAGTACGTCAAGCGCCTTGAGGGCACCCACACCCGCGTGCTCGACACACGCAAAACCACCCCCGGCATGCGCATGCTTGAAAAGGAGGCAGTCAAGATAGGCGGCGGCGTGAACCACCGCATCGGCCTCTTCGACATGATTCTGCTCAAGGACAACCACGTCGACTTTGCCGGCGGCATCAAGGCAGCCCTCGACCGCTGCGCCGCCTACCAAGCCCAGCACGGGCTGCACCTCAAGGTCGAAATCGAGTGCCGCACCTTCGACGAAATCCGTCAGGTCATGGAGCACGGCGGTGCCGACCGCATCATGCTCGACAACTTCTCCGTGGCCGACACGCGCCGCGCCGTCGAACTCATTGGCGGCCGCTTTGAGACGGAGTCAAGCGGAGGCATCACCCTCGACACCCTGCGCCAGTATGCCGAGTGTGGCGTCGACTTCATCTCAGTCGGTGCACTCACGCATTCCGTCAAGGGCCTCGACATGTCGTTCAAGGCCTGCTAAACCCGTCACCCCACCACGCCCCCGCCGCCACCACGGTGCACGGGGGCGTGCTATCTGTATATAATGGGATGCCGCCTACGCCGACAACGCTGGGGCCATTCCGTATGACGCAATCAATTTTCCACCTCACACTTACACATGACACGCACCATTCTTCACCACCTGGCCGCCGCCCTCCTTGCTGTGGTTGGCCTGCTGCCCGCACTGCCAGCCAGCGGCTGCACCAGCATTCTTGTGGGTAAAAAGGCTTCGGCCTGCGGCTCAGCCTTCATCACTTACAACCAGGACGACTACGGCATGTACGGCCGACTCATCTACCTGCCCGCCGCACGCCACGCCAAGGGCGACATGCGCCGCATCGTCAACGGCGACAACAACCACTTCATGGGCTTCATACCCGAGGCCGAACAGACTTATGCCGTGATGGGCTACATCAACGAGCACCAGGTGGCCATCACCGAAACCACCTTCGGCGGACGCGAGGAACTGCACGACACCACGGGTATCATCGACTACACCAGCCTCATCACCCTGGCCCTGCAGCGCAGCCGCACCGCCCGCGAGGCCATCAGCGTCATGACCACCCTCGTGCAGCAGCACGGTTACGCCTCCGAGGGCGAAAGCTTCTCCATAGCCGACCCCAACGAGGTGTGGATACTCGAAATGATAGGTAAGGGCGGCCACGAGCGCGGCGCCGTATGGGTAGCCGTGCGCATCCCCGACGACTGCATTGCCTGCCACGCCAACCAGAGCCGCATTCACCGCTTCGACCGCAAGGACAAGCAGAATGTGCTCTGCTCGCGCGACGTCATCTCCTTTGCCCGCAAGCAAGGCTACTTCAGCGGGCGCGACGAGGACTTCTCCTTTGCCGACGCCTACGCCCCTGCCGATTTCAGCAGCATGCGCTTCTGCGAGGCACGAGTGTGGAGTTTCTATAATAAATGGGTGGACGGCATGGACAAATATCTGGACTACGTCGACGGCCGTCACATCGGGCAGGCCGAGCCCATGCCGCTCTACTTCCGTGCACGCACCAAGCTCACACTCGCCGACGTCATGGAGTCCATGCGCGACCACTACGAGGGCACACCGTTCGACGTCACCACCGACTGCGGCGCCGGACCCTACCAAGCCCCCTACCGCCCCACGCCCCTGACGTGGGAGTATGAGGGCCGCCGCTACTTCAATGAGCGACCCATCAGCACGCAGCAAACGGCGGCCACCATGGTCATACAGGTGCGCCCCAACATGCCCAACGCCGTGGGTGGCATCATCTGGTTTGGCAACGACGACCCCAACATGGTGCCCTTCACACCCATCTACTGCAGCGCCACCGCCGCCCCCGTGTGCTACGACACGCCCGATGCCAGCGACGTGAAATTCTCCTGGCAATCGGCCTTCTGGGTGCAGAATTGGGTAGCCAACATGACCTACCCGCGCTACTCGCAACTCTTCCCCAGTCTGCGCCAGGCACGCGCCGAACTGGAACAGGGCTACCTCGCCGCACAGCACAACGTGGAGGAGCACGCCCTCAAGCTCTACCAGCAGAGCCCCGACGAGGCCATCCGCTTCCTCACCCACTACTCCTCCGACTGCGCCACACGCATGATGCAGCGCTGGACGGCGCTGGGGCAGTACCTCATTGTGAAGTACAACGACCAAGTGGTGCGCCCCGAAAAGGACGGCCGCTTCCTGCTCACCCCCGACAGCCTGGGCCAGCGCCCCGTGCGTCCTGGCTTCAACGATGCCTACAAGCGCACCATTATTCGCGAAACGGGCAACAAATACCTCATGCCCTAACGCCGCGCCCCTCCTCCTCTACCCTGCGCCCCGCCTACGCCCACACGGTTATAGGCGGGGCGCAGCGCATACAGGCGGGCACCCCCTTTTTCCCCCTCTTCCGCGTCCCGCCGAAATCAAACGGCTTGTAAAAGTTCTTACATGCCGATTTCCCGTTCTTCGAAGAGGCAAAACCATCTGCCACGCCGGCATTGCACGTCTGCCACGCCGGCGTGGCACGTCTGCCATGCCGGCGTGGCACGTTTGCCGTGCCGGCGTGGCAAACACTTAACCGCCATTTACGTACCATTACAAGGCATTCCGTGACGGGGAAATGCCTTGTAATACCGACTGCATAGCATTGAAAATAAAGAAGATAGAAAACCGCACGCACAAGGAGGCGATTTTGTCAATAATTTTTACCTTGCCAAGGGCTATCTCCCTGCACAATGTGTGGCCAAGCATTGTTTGCATCATGATAACCATGGCTCCACCACGTCCGTAGCAGCCTTCATCGGCCGCAGCAGCTACCGGCTTGGCGGCGGAGTGTGTTAAAAAAGGCATGAATACAGGAGGTTATAAGTTAGGATAATGAGCAACATTTACTACATTTGCACACATCAAAGCAGGTACGAGGCGCTTCGCTCGTTTTGTGTGCATGAAGCGTTCCGTACGCCTTTCTTCATTCCACGACATTATGAACCCTGGATGCGCATGCCGCCCTTGCGGCGTGAGGCATGGGCGTCCACAAACCTTATTTTATGAAAAACATTTTCTACTCCCCACGTTCGGCAGCCGCTATACTGGCGGCAGGCTTGTGCCTCACCGTGCAAGCGCCTGCATGGGCCGGTCCGTTCGACCTCCTGCCCAAGCCCAAGAGCATGGAGCTCGCTGACTGCGGTCCGTTTGCATTGGGCCGCGCCGTACGCGTAACCGATCCCACGCAGAGTGTGCTGCTGCAGGAGGTGCTGCAGCGCTACGGCTGCACGCTGACCGACGAGGCCGGCGCACCCACGCTGACGGTGGAACTTGTCAGCACCATTGAGGGCGCATTCAACCACCAAGTGCCCTACATGCCCGACGAGGCCTATGCCATCGAGGTGCAGCCACAGGCCATCACCATCAAGGCCCTCAACGCCACAGGCGTGATACGCGCAGCGCAAACGCTCAACCAACTGGCCGAAGGCACGGCTGCTGACGGTGGTGCTGCCAGCATCGAGTCGCTCTCGCTGGCCGACTGGCCCGCCTTCAAGGTGCGCGGCTTCATGCACGACGTGGGCCGCTCGTTCATACCCTTCGACGAACTGAAAAAGGAAATCGACCTGCTCTCGCGCTTCAAGGTGAACGTGTTCCACTGGCATCTGACGGAGAAACTGGCCTGGCGCTTTGAGGTAAAAGCCTACCCGCAACTCACACAGGCCGAAAACATGACGCGCTACGCCGGCGACTACTACACGCAGGAGCAGTGCACCGAACTCGAAGCCTATGCCGCTGAACGTGGCGTGACCGTGATACCCGAAATCGACATGCCCGGACACAGCGCAGCCTTTACCAAAGCCATGGGCTTCGACATGCAGAGCGACCAGGGCGTGGAGGCTTTGAAGCAAATTCTCGACGAGGTGATAGCCGTATTCCCCAAGGCCCCCTACATACACATAGGCGGCGACGAGGTGCAGATTACCTATCCCAACTTCCTGAAGAACATGGCAGCCTACGTGCGCGGCAAAGGCAAAAAGGTGGTGATGTGGAACCGCCTCGTGGCTGGCGCACCCACCAGCGAGCAGTGCGACATGACGCAGATGTGGGCCACCGCTGGACGCGTGGTGCAGGGCTTGCCTAACATTGACTGCCGCTACAACTACACTAACCACTTCGACGTGTACGCCGACCTCGTGGGCATCTACAAGAGCAACATCTACTACGAGCAGCAGGGCACAAACGATGTGGCGGGCACCATCAGCGCGGCTTGGAACGACACGAAGACCGCCTCGTACATCGACATCGTGAAGCAGAATAACATGTACGCCAACATTCTGGCCTCCACCGAACGCGCTTGGTGCGGCGGCGGCAAGCAGTACATCGAAGCCGGCGGCACCAACCTGCCCAATGCGGGTGAGGAGTACGAGGAGTTTGCTGACTTCGAAACGCGCTTCCTCTTCCACAAGGCGCACTCACTGGCCAACGAGCCCATTGCCTACGTCAAGCAGTCGAACGTGCGCTGGCGCATCACCGACCCCTTCCCCAACGGCGGCGACCAAACGCTGCAACTGCCGCCCGAACTCACCGACGAGGGTGCCGACGGCGTGCTGCCCACCACCTTCACCTACAACGGCACTACCTACGGATCGCGTGTGGCTACCGGCGCTGGCATTTACCTGCGCCACATTTGGCACCCCACCATTCCCTCGTGGTTCAGCAACCCCAGCTATGGCCAGACGGCCTACGCCTGGACTTACGTTTACTCGCCCGTGGCACAGGATGCCGGCGCACAGGTGGAGTTCTACACCTACAGCCGTTCGGGCAATGAGAAAGCACCCTTGGCTGGCGAGTGGGACCGCCGCGGCTCAAAGCTGTGGGTGAACGGCCAGGAGATTGCCGCTCCCACCTGGGACCAAGCCGACGCCTCCATTCCGCAGGACCACGGCACGCAGGGCCTCACCAACGAGAACCTCACCGCACGTCCCGTGGTGCAACTGCATCTCAAGGAGGGCTGGAACAAGGTGCTCATGCGCCTGCCCCACGCAGCAGCATCGGGCACGGGCCGCGACAAATGGCAGTTTACCTTTGTGCTGACCGACACCGAAGGCCGCAACGCCCTCGACGGCATCATCTACTCACCCGCCAAGGTGAAGGACGCGGCCTCTGAAACACTGAGCATGCTGATGGACGACATCGACGCCTATCTGGTGCAGCACTTTCAGGAGGGCGTGGGATACTACCCCACCGAACTGGCTGCCACGCTGCAGGCCAAACTCGACGAGGTGCGCGCCACCTTGGGACAGGACATGACCGAGGCCGAACGCACGGCACAGCGCCAAGCACTGTCAGAGGCTTACAGCGCTACGCAGCAGGCGGTGCAGGCGGCCGAAATCAACCAGCCCCTTGCATCCGACGAGCAGGACAACTACTGGTATGCCATGAGCACGCCGCTGCGTGGCAACCGCTACCCCACCTCGCAGGGCGACGGACAGGCGCTCTCAGGACAAACGGCCAAGGGCAAGTCGACCACATGGAAATTTGAGAAGCGCACCGACGGCTCTTACAACATCATCTGCGCTGCCGACGGCCTCTACATTTCGCCCGCCTCCAGCTTCAACACCGCCCTCACCACCGTGAGCAGCGTGCCCGCCAAGGGCTGGAGCATCAAGCCGGCCGACGAAGTGGGCTACGTCATCATCACCTCGGGCGACGTGGAGTTTAACCAGACGAACCACTCGCCCAACTACGCCATCTACAACTGGGGCGGCGGCAACAACACCTCCGACACGGGTTGCAAGTACAAGTTTGAAAGCGTCGACCTGCCCGAAGCCCCCAAGATGAGCACGGATCAGGTGGCCTACTGGTACACCATCAGCAGTCCGCTGCGCGACAACCGCTTCACCACATCCTATGGCGTTGACCAGGTGGTGAAAGGCGATGCTTCGGCCAGCGAGAAGTCGCAATGGAAGCTGCAGACGCGTGCCGACGGCTCGTTTAACCTGGTGAACCGCGCCGACGGCGTATTCATCTCACCGGCATCTGCTAACAACACCGCCCTCTACGGCCGAGGCACCGAGCCCGAGGCTGGCTGGACATTGTTGCCCGCCTCCACCGAGGGCTACTACGCCGTAGTGTCGGGCAATGCGCAAATCAACCAGACCAAAAGCGGCCAGCAGTATCAGCTCTTCAACTGGGGCGGCGGCACCCACACCACCGACACCGGCTGCCAGTTCTGCTTCACGCTCGTGGAACGCGAGGAACTCATACCCGAAGGCCTGCACGGCATCGGCATCAGCAGCACGCAACCCGCAGCCTACTACGACCTCTCGGGCCGCCGCGTAGCCCGTCCCGCCCAAGGTGTGTACATCACACAGGGCCGCAAGGTGCTGATGCGCTGACCCACTCCTTTATTATATATATACAAGCAAGAACCCCAAACCGTGGAAGCGTGAACTTCCTGGTTGGGGTTCTTGCTTTGTGAGGTGGCAGACCGTTGGCAGCACCGCTTACAGGTGGCGGACGCGCATGTTACTAAGCATCATGAGCTTCACGTAGCGTTCGGCGTCCATCTTCCCTTGTTTGATGAGGCGTTTGTTATACTTCCACCAATTCAGCAAGTTGCGCTCGGGCTCTTTCTTCTTATCGGGCAGCTGTCCGTGCTCCTCAATGTAAGCCTTGAGCTTATTAAAGTTAGCCTGCCATTTCTGTTCGTTACGTGTGGCCATAAGATAGGATAGATAACTTGGGTTGCGTACTGTGTGCGAAGTTATACATTTTCCGCTCGTTCCTATCGCAGTCGTGGGGCGCAATCCTTTGTTTATCCCCAATAATAAGGAACAGATGGCGCAAATGCAGCGGTTGCGGCGGAAACCGGCCGCTATCAGGTAAAAGCATCTTTCTACCAAACGGAAAGTTATCACTACCTTTGCTGCGTTACTACTTAAATCGAAACCATTATGCTTCTACTCCCTAACTGTAAAATAAACCTTGGGCTGCAGGTGGTACGCAAACGTCCCGACGGCTACCACGACCTGCAGACAGTGTTCTACCCCATCCCGCTGCGCGACAACTTGGAACTGCGCGAACTCCGAAACAGCGATGCGCCCTACGCCCTGCAGTTGGCGGGGCAGACAATTGAGGGCAACCCCGACGACAACCTCATTATAAAGGTGTATAGGCAACTCAAGGAAGAGTTCGACCTGCCCGCGCTCGACATCTACCTCTACAAGCACATCCCCCTCGGAGCAGGATTGGGAGGAGGCAGCAGCGATGCAGCCTTCATGATGAAAGGACTGAACGAGGTGTTTGAACTCGGCCTGAGCGACTACGAAATGGAACGGCGGCTGGCAGGCTTGGGAGCCGACTGCGCCTTCTTCGTGCAGAACGTGCCTGCCTACGCCACAGGTATCGGCGACGAACTCACGCCCATCCCCCTCTCGCTGAAAGGCATGTACATCGTGCTGGTAAAGCCCGACGTGTTCGTGTCAACCCGCGAAGCCTACGCCGGCGTTACCCCCAAGGAGCCTGAGCACGACCTGCTCAAAGCCCTGCGCCGCCCCGTGACGGAATGGCGCGACCGCGTGGTGAACGACTTCGAGCCGTCGGTGTTTGCAGCCCATCCCGAACTGGCGGCCGTCAAGCAGACGCTCTACGACATGGGTGCCGACTACGCCGCCATGAGCGGTAGCGGCAGCACCCTCTTTGGCCTCTTCAGTCGGCCCGTACCCGAGGCGCGTAAGGTATTTAAGGAGCATTTTGTATGGACTGAACACCTCGTCGTATGATTTACTACTTCACAGGCACAGGCAACTCCTGGCAGGCTGCCAAGGCACTGGCCCACCTCACGAGCGACGTGTGCTGCCCCATGCCGCAGGAGCATAGCCCTCACTTCGAGCAGGCCGCACGCCACGCCGTGCTGGGACTGGTGTTCCCCATTCATGCCTGGGGGCCGCCACAGGTGGTGCTGCAAGCCGTGCAGCGACACGCGGCCATGTGGAAGAAGGAAATGGACAAGGACCGCACCACAACGCATTACATCTATGCCGTGATGACCTGCGGCGACGATACTGGGCGCACCGACCAACTGCTGCGGCGTGCCTTGCAAGCACAGGGCTTGCAGCTCCACGCTTGCTATGCTGTGCAGATGCGCAACACCTACGTATGCCTGCCAGGCTTCAACACCGACGATGCCGCCACCGAGGCACGCAAGGACGCTGCCTTCAGCAACCGCATGGCGCACATAGCCCGCCGCAGCCAGCGAGGAACTGCGCGGAGCGTGGGCATGGACCAAAACGTACGTGCTGCGCCCCCTCTTTGAGCGCTGCCTCATGAGCGACCGCCACTTTCGCACCGACGCCGCACGCTGCACGCACTGCGGACGCTGTGCCCGCCTTTGCCCCGTGCGCAACATCAGCCTCGCCTCAACCGACGGCCTACCCACCTGGCAGGGGCACTGTACGCAATGCCTGGCCTGCCTGCACGGCTGCCCCACACGCGCCATCGACTACGGCCCCTTCACCCACAGCAAGGGCCGCGTAACCGTGACGTGTGGCAGGCACTGACTACACTACACGCCTACCACGCAAAACGGGCGGCAAGGTTTGGCTACTCGAATGTTTGGCGTACCTTTGCACGCCACAAACTAACATTTCAACGTACTACTAAAATCTACAAGCAATATGATGAACGAATGGTTCGAGTGTAAGGTAAAATATGAAAAGACCATGGAGAACGGTCTGGTGAAGAAAGTGGCCGAGCCCTACCTGGTGGACGCCCTGAGCTTTACCGAGGCCGAGCGCCGCATTATCGAAGAGATTACGCCCTTCATGACGGGCGCTTTCGAGGTGAGCGACATCAAGCGCGCCCGCTTCGCCGAAATCTTCGAGAGCGACGATGAGAGCGCCGACCGCTTCTTCAAGGCCAAACTCGTCTTCATCACGCTCGACGAGAAAACGGGCAAAGAGCGCAAGTCCTCGCAGCAGATGCTGGTACAGGCCAGCGACCTGCGCGATGCCGTGAAGCGGCTTGACGAGGGTATGAAGGGCAGCATGATGGACTACACCATTGCCTCGATGGCCGAAACCGCCATCATGGACGTGTACCACTACCGCCAGGCTGCGCCCGCTGAAGACAAGGAGTGAGCCTGACGCCCCCCTTATTTTGACACAAAAAACCGAACTTGCTATGGTCAATCTACAAGCTGTAAAGGAACAGATGCGGCCGGGCGTAGCCTTGGTGGCGGTGTCGAAGTTTCACCCTGCACCGCTCATTGAGGAGGCTTACCACCAGGGGCAACGCATCTTTGGCGAGAGCCGCGTGCAGGAACTCCAAGCCAAGCACGAGGCACTGCCCGCCGACATTGAGTGGCACTTTATAGGGCATCTGCAACCTAACAAGGTGAAATACATTGCTCCCTACATCTCACTCATTCACGCTGTCGACAGCGAACGGCTGCTGTCCGAAATTGAGAAGCAAGGAGCAAAATACCAAAGGGTCATTCCCTGTTTGCTCGAACTGCACCTGGCTGAAGAGGAAACCAAATACGGCTTCTCGCCCGAGGCTTGCAGCGAAATGCTGGAGCGCGGCGCTTGGCGCGAACTGAAGCATGTGCAGATAGCCGGACTGATGTGCATGGCCACACAAACCGACGACGAGGCGCAGGTGCGGCGCGAGTTCCACACAGCCCTCACGCTGTGGCAGGAGTACAAACAGAAGTACTTTGCCCACGACGACGCCTTCAAGCACCGCTCGTGGGGCATGTCGCACGACTACCACATAGCCATGGACGAAGGGGCTACCCTGGTGCGCATCGGCACTGCCATTTTCGGAGAAAGAGAATACTGAGCCGCACACAAGAGCCACAGGATACGACCAGAGCGGAGCAACCCACCGCACAGCCCCTGCCCCACCCCTCAATGAAAAACATAGACTATGGAATAGACGAAGAACACTTCAGGCAGGAAGAAAGGATAAGAATTGAAGAAAGGCAAAATATGGAAGAGGAGCGCCAGCGAATCATGCGAACCCAACAAGAAGAAGCTTTCAGGCAATTCACTGAAAAGATAGAAAAGGAACGTGCCGAGCGCAAGGCAAAAGAGCAACGAGAAAAACACTTTGCCTGCTGCATACTGGCATCCTGCCTGTTTGGCGGCATCCCTTATGCAGGATGGCCGTTGCTGGTTCTTTGCTTCTGCTACTGCCTCCGCGGACTTATCCAACAGGCAAGTGTACTCGCTTTCGTCGGCACACTGTTCTGCCTCTTCGCTCTTTACGTGCGCTATTGGTTTGCCACTGCATAGTGCCCCCACCCTCCCGGGGCATCATCCTGCCACGGCCACGCTACAGCATGACACACTGCGGGCTCCGCCACCCTTTCTGGGTAAAGCGGAGCCCGCAGTGTGTAGATGTGGTGGCAGGCCTCAGGCCGTAGCCGTACGCGGCACGCCACTGCATGCGGAGCAATGGGGAACAGTGGCCGCTGCACGGAGCCACGCATTCACAGCTTGGTATGCGCTGCACAGCGGAAGGCATGATGAGACGCCGCCCTGTTTGTTGTCCTCGGCCGAGGATGACGTTGCACACGGCCATGGACAACGTTGCACACGACCGTGGACAACGTTGCACACGGCCGTGGACAACGCACACGGTGACATCTCGTGACGGCTACAAGCCTTGAAGGAATGGCTTTACCGCTTGTATTTCACACCTGTTGCATCCACAAACTTCGCTCCTGCATGTATCTTCTCATTTCGCCCAGGATGGGATGAAAGCGGGCGCGCTCCAACGCAAACCACCCTCTTTCACGCTGGATGCGGAAAGAGGGTGGCAAATTTTGAACCCATGCGGGGACAAACGTCAGTCGCTCAGCGAAGTGAGGAACTCCTCGTTGTTGAGTGAGTTCTCCATGCGCTTGCGCAACTCCGTCATGGCCTCGATGGAAGTCATGTCCGAAATGATGTTGCGGAGCACCTGCATCTTGCTCACGACACTCGAAGCCTGCAGCAGGTCGTCGCGGCGAGTGGACGAGGCAATGATGTTGACCGCGGGGAAGATGCGCTTGTTGGCCAGCGAACGGTCGAGTTGGAGCTCCATGTTGCCCGTACCCTTGAACTCCTCGAAAATTACTTCATCCATTTTCGAACCTGTATCAATGAGAGCCGTGGCAATGATGGTGAGCGAGCCGCCGCCCTCAATGTTACGCGCCGCACCAAAGAAGCGCTTGGGCTTTTGCAGAGCGTTGGCATCGACACCACCCGAGAGAATCTTACCTGAGGTTGGAGCGATGGTGTTGTAGGCACGAGCCAGACGTGTGATGGAGTCGAGGAAGATGACTACATCGTGTCCGCACTCCACCATGCGCTTGGCCTTGTCGAGCACAATGCCCGCTATCTTGACGTGGCGGGCGGCGGGCTCGTCGAAGGTGGAGGCGATGACCTCTGCATTGACGGTGCGCATCATGTCGGTCACTTCTTCTGGGCGCTCATCGATGAGGAGCATCATGAGGTAGGTGTCGGGATGGTTGCGGGCAATGGCGTTGGCAATGTCCTTCATGAGCATGGTCTTACCCGTTTTAGGCTGCGCCACGATGAGGGCACGCTGCCCCTTGCCAATGGGGGTGAAGAGGTCGACCACGCGGCACGAAAGGTTGTCGTTTTTGTCGCCCGTGCAGAGTGTAAACTTCTCTTCGGGGAACAAGGGCACGAGGTGCTCGAAGGCAATGCGGTCGCGCACCTGCTGCGGCAGCAGGCCATTGATGTGGTGCACATCGACCAATGCAAAGAACTTTTCGCCCTCGGCAGGTATCTTGACCTTGCCCTGCACCACGTCGCCGGGTTTGAGGCCGTACTGGCGTATCTGGGCGGGCGACACGTAGATGTCGTCGGGCGAAGCCATGTAGTTGTAGTCCGACGAACGGAGGAAGCCGAATCCCTCGGGCACCACCTCGAGCACGCCGCGCCCCTCGAGCAGGTAGGCTTGCGGGTTGAAGGTCGGTGCTGCTGCACGTTGTCCGCGCTCAGCAGGCTGCTGCCCTGCATGCTGCAGCCCTGAGCGTGCTGCAGGCGCAGTGGCTGTCTGCATCATGGGGTCATCGCGGAAACGGTGGAACTTGCTGCGCGCTGATGCCACCGTCTGGGGCACGGTGAGCTCGGCACCTTCGTAGATGACGGGAATGTCCTTAGCTATGATGAAGTCCTCCTCGTTGTTAGGGTTCTGCATGAGGGTAGCCTTCGAGGCACGCTTGGCCGGTGCGTGCTCTGTCTGCACCATGCGGTTTTCGAGCGTACGCTTCACCTGCTCCATGTCGAGCACCACGTCCTGCTCGGGAAGGGCTGCGTGGTCGCGTGCCTGTATCTGCTCCTTCACGAAGTCGGGCAGTCCGTCCAAGTCGTCGTGCGCAGCGGGAGCTTCCTGCTCGGGGGCGGCGCTGGCTTCGGGTGCAGCCACGGCAGCATCGTCCACCATTTCACCTCGCAACAAAGCCTCGCGTGCGATCACCTCGGCCTTCGATGGCCGGCCGCGCTTGCGCTTGGGCAGTTCGATAGCCGCCTCAACAGGTTCGGCGTGTATGGCTTCGGCGGGGCGCGCCTGCGAGGTGAAGATAGGCTCCGAGTCCTTCTTCACAATGCGCTGACGCTTGCGCGGCACGGCCTGCTGTACTTGCTGGTCGGCCGAGAGGCGTGCTTGTGCATCGAGTATGTCGTAGACCAATTCATCGGTAGGTTTGTCGGCAACGTGCTCCACCTGCAACGAGGCGGCAATGTCACGCAGTTGCTCATCTGTTTTGGTCAAGAGTTCTTCTTTTGTCAAATTCATCGTGAACAATCTATCAAAAGGAATGGCGCATACTGTCAACCCGACAGTCGGGCGCGTAAAGAGACATTATAATATAAAAGGGGGCGTTTAGTTGTATGCCGTGGTGCTTATGCACCGTTGTGCCCTGCTGCTCACCCGCACTCCTGCCGCACTACGGCTGCCAGTTGGGGCAGGTGCATGGCATAAGGAGGCTAAATGTGGATGCAATGTGGGTTAGCGTGCACAGACGGAACGTAAGGGGGGCGTGCTTGCCCGGTAGCACCGCCTCAGCGCGTGGCAGAGGTGCGTGCATGGCGGGAGGCCGTAACTCCGCGGCCACATGACACGTCTGCTTGTGTGACAGACCTATCAACGTGACAAGCGGGAAAACGCTCCTGGCTTGTGCTTGCGAATGTTGGGAAAAGAGTTGTTGTGGAATGGAATAAAGCCCCTTTGCTCAAAAATGGGGCGTTGGCGGCCTAACGAACGAACAAAACTTGCTGCCTACCGCTATAATTCATGTGCAAAAGTACGCATTAATTTTTGCAAACAAGAAACCAACACGTATTTTTTTGTAATTTCGCCCCGCCTGTTTCGTAGCTGATACAAGCTGCATTTACTCAAACAAAAACATGACTCCGCTACTCGACATTCAGCATTTAAGCAAACGATACGGTTCGCTCGAACTCTTCAACGACATCAGCTTCGCCGTGGGCGAAGGTCAGAAAGTGGGCTTGATAGCCCAGAACGGCACGGGCAAAAGCACGCTGCTCAGCATTTTGGCCGGCAAGGAGGACTACGAAGAGGGTAGCATCGTGACACGACGCGACGCCAGCATAGCCATACTGGAACAGGCACCGGAGTTCGACCCCGACAGCACGGTGATAGACGCCGTATTCAGCCGCACGGACGAACTGGCCACGCTTATCAGCCAATATGAAGCCTGCTTGCAGACACCGGGCAACCCAGGCCTGACAGAACTCATGGACGAAATGGAAAGGCGCCAGGCATGGGACTTTGAGCTGCGCGCCAAACAAATTCTGTCGAAACTCCATATCACACAATTCAACAAGCGCGTGGCCGAACTCTCGGGCGGACAACTGAAACGCGTGGCATTGGCACACGTGCTCATGGCCGACCCTGACCTGCTCATTCTGGACGAGCCTACGAACCACCTGGACTTGGGAATGATAGAATGGCTCGAAAGTTACCTGCAACGCACACCGAAAGCGGTGCTCATGGTAACGCACGACCGCTACTTTCTGGACCACGTGTGCAACCATATTCTGGAACTTGACGACGAAACGCTCTACACCTACCAAGGCAACTACGAGTATTACCTCGAGAAGCGGGAGGAACGAGTGAATGCCACGAATGCACAGATTGCCAGGGCACAAAACCTCTACCGCAAAGAACTGGACTGGATGCGACGCATGCCCTGCGCACGCGGCACCAAGGCAAAATACCGAAAGGATGCCTTTGCTGAACTGGAAGTGCGCGCCAAGCAGCGACGTGAAGAGCGCGCCGCGAGGCTGGAGGTGCAGAGCGGATACATAGGCAGCCGAATTTTCGAAGCGGAATATGTGAGCAAGGCCTTTACGCACATCAACGAGGACGGCGTGAAAGAGGAGAAGATTATTCTGAAGGACTTTTACTACCTATTCAGCCGCTACGAGAAGATGGGCATTGTGGGCGGCAATGGCACGGGCAAAAGCACCTTCATCAAGATGCTGCTGGGACTGGTGAAGCCCGACCAGGGCCGCTTCTCGGTGGGCGAAACCGTGCGTTTCGGCTATTTCTCGCAAGAGGGATTGGAGTTTGACGAACGCGACAAGGTGATAGATGCTGTGCGGAAATATGCCGAGGTGATTGACTTGGGCGGCGGCAAACGCATGACGGCCATGCAGTTTCTTAACCACTTCCTCTTTGAACCCGCACGCCAGCAGGACTACATCTACAAGCTCTCGGGCGGTGAGAGGCGGCGTCTGCAACTCTGCACCGTGCTGCTGCAGAACCCAAACTTCCTCGTGCTCGACGAACCTACCAACGACTTGGACATTGCCACGCTGCAGGTGCTTGAAGAATATCTCATCGACTTCAAGGGCTGCGTCATTGTGGTGAGCCACGACCGCTACTTCATGGACAAACTGGTGGACCATCTGCTGGTGTTCAAAGGCAACGGCGAGGTGAAGGACTTCCCCGGCAATTACTCGGAGTATCGCACCTGGCAGTCGCTGCGCGACAAGGAAGACCAAGAGGAAAAGGAACAGACGCGCAAGCAAGCCCCCACTACGCCGCACAAGAACACGTGGGGCGGCGAGAAAAAGCGCAAACTCACGTTTAAAGAAAAACAGGAGATGCAGCAACTCGAAGCTGACATAGAGCGACTGGAGCAGGAAAAACAGGAACTGGAAACCGCACTCTGCTCGGGCACGTTGGGCGTGGACGAAATCACGGAGAAGAGCAAACGACTGCCCGCCCTCAGCGAAGAACTGGATGAAAAGTCGATGCGCTGGATCGAACTCAGCGAAATTGAATAAACTTCGCCCCACAACACCCGTAGCACAGTCTGGCACGCCAGCCCGCGTTACATCCCCCAAATGAAACCCATCAGTTATGTTACCTTTAGCCGAACGTCTGCGTCCCACCACGCTGGATGATTACATAGGACAGAAACACTTGGTAGGCCCTGGTGCCGTGCTGCGCCAAATGATTGATTCGGGCCGCATCGCCTCCTTTATATTATGGGGGCCGCCGGGTGTGGGCAAAACGACGCTTGCCAAAATCATTGCCCAACGGCTCGACACGCCTTTCTTTACGCTCTCGGCTGTGAACAGCGGTGTGAAGGACGTGCGCGACGTCATTGAGAAGGCACGCAGCGGACGTTTCTTTTCACAACAAAGCCCCATCCTCTTTATCGACGAGATACACCGCTTCTCCAAGTCGCAACAGGACTCCTTGCTGGCTGCGGTGGAAACAGGCGCTATCACGCTGATTGGCGCCACGACCGAAAACCCCTCGTTTGAGGTGATACGTCCCCTACTCTCACGCTGCCAGGTGTATGTGCTCAAAAGTCTGGAACGCGACGACCTGCTCGCCCTGCTCCACCGCGCCCTCACTACCGACGTGGTGCTGCGCGAGAGAAAGGTGGAGCTGAAGGAAACTGACGCGCTGCTGCGTTACAGCGGGGGCGACGCTCGCAAATTGCTGGGCATTCTCGACCTGATTTCGAATGCCGACAGCCAAGAGACGCTGGTCATTGACAACCATACCGTCACCGAACGCCTGCAGCAGAACCCCTTGGCCTACGACAAAGAGGGCGAAATGCACTACGACATCATCTCGGCCTTTATCAAGAGCATTCGCGGCAGCGACCCTGACGCGGCGCTCTATTGGCTGGCACGCATGGTGGAGGGCGGCGAGGACCCAAAGTTCATTGCACGGCGTCTGGTCATCTCGGCAGCCGAGGACATCGGTCTGGCCAATCCTAACGCCCTGTTGCTGGCGAACGCAGCCTTCGACGCTGTGCAGAAAATTGGTTGGCCCGAAGGCCGCATCCCATTGGCCGAAGCCACGGTTTATCTGGCCACAAGCCCCAAGAGCAACTCGGCCTACAACGGCATTAACCAAGCCTTGGAGAACGTGCGCCGCACAGGCAACCTGCCCGTTCCACTGCCCATTCGCAACGCTCCCACCACCCTCATGGCCGAACTGGGTTATCACGACGGCTACCTCTATCCGCACGACTACCCTGGCCACTTCACGCCGCAGCAGTACATGCCCGATGCCCTGCGCGACACCGTATTTTGGCATCCTGCCGACAACCCCGCCGAGCAACGGGCTGGCGAACGCATGAACCAGTATTGGCCGCAAAAGCCAAGGTAGACTGCGGCACACGCATTGACGATGCACCCTCCTTTCACATCTTGTGCGAAAGGAGGGTGCATGCTGTTTGTGAAAAGAAGGGGACGCATCCTGCTACTACATGCCTGCGATGGCTTCGCGGCACGACTCCATGAGCCATTTGGGCGTACTGGTGGCACCGCAAATGCCCACGCTCTCGGCCTGTTCAAACCACTCGCGGCGCAGCGCCTGCGGATTGTCGACCAGGTGCGAACGCGGATTGACGCGGCGGCAGGCTTCGTAGAGCACGCGGCCGTTCGAACTTTTTAGGCCACACACAAAGATGACCACATCGTGACGGGCAGCAAAGGCGCAGATGTTGGGCAGGCGGTTGGCTACCTGGCGGCAGATAGTGTCGAAATAGCGGAACGAAGCAGGAGGCTGTATGTGCGCCGTGATGTAATCAACCACCTGACGGAAACCCTCGAGCGACTTAGTAGTTTGCGAGAAAAGCGCTATGCTACGGCTGAAGTCGAGCCGCGCGGCTTCCTCCACACACTCAATGACGGTGGCCTCGCCCTGCGTCTGTCCCACTAAGCCGAGTACCTCGGCATGGCCACGCTTGCCGTATATCACGATTTGCGGCCGCTGCTCCTCATCGTACACCTTCTTGATGCGGCGCTGCAGTTGGAGCACCACAGGACAGGTGGCATCAATTATCTTGATGCCGCGCTCAGTGGCCTGCTCGTAGGTGGCAGGGGGCTCACCGTGGGCCCGCAGCAGCACCTTAGTGCCTTGTGGCAGGGTGGCAAAGGTGGCGTGGTCGATGGTGCGGAGCCCCATGGCATGCAGGCGCTCGCACTCACTGCCGTTGTGCACAATGTCGCCCAGGCAATAGAGCGGCGTGGCAGAGGCCAGTTCTTCTTCGGCCTTGCTGATGGCCGTAGTCACGCCAAAGCAGAAGCCTGAGGCGTCGTCTATTTCAATGCGTAAAGGTTTCATGTAGGTGCGAATGTGGGGTATATATATAATAAGGTATATAGAGACCGTCAGCGGGCACGGTAGTCAATGGGCACGCTGATGCGTACGGGGGCAGGCTGGCCATGGTCGTCGAGGCCTGGCTGCCAGCGCGGACAGCCTCGTAGCGCGGCTTTGAGGGTACGTTCTATTTTTGGAGAAAAGGCGTCGCGCACTTCTATGTCGGCCACATAGCCTTGCTCCGTGACAATGAAGGTGAGCATGACGCGTCCCTCCTTGCCCGCTTTGCGCAGATCGGCGGGATAAGGTATGTGCTCGTCGAGCCATTGCATAAAGGCTTTGTGGCCACCAGGAAACTCGGGCATGCTGCGCACCACCTCGGTGGGCACCACCTTCTGCCTCACGAGCGGTTTATCGTCTTGATCGGCACGGAGCGTGTCCTGCAGGGGCGACACCACGATTTCTTCGTCAGGGTCGTAGGCTACGGGACCGTCGGCACCGAACACACGAGCCAGCGGATTGCCTTCGACAATCTCGGGCACGCTCTCCGTGGCGCCAGGCGTAAGGCGGTGGCTGGGCACAAGGCGCGCGGTGGACATGAACTTGAGTTCGTAGCCCTCCTTGCGCTGTTGGCGTTGCATGGCAGCGAGCGCCTTGCCCGCCTCCTTCAACGCCAGATACTGCTGATAACGTGCGTAAGCATAGAGTCCGCCCAACGACAGCGTGAGCACGAGCAGCATGCTCACCAGACTAAGCATGGCAAAGCGGTAACGACGCCCCGCACGGCTGCGCAAAGCATACGCGCCGTACTCACGGTTGCGATGGGCAAAGAGCAAATCGCACCACTGTTTCGAAAATATTTCGGGCTCTAACACGTTATATTAGTCGTTTGGCGGAGCACGCGTTCCGCATGCCGCCTCTCGTAAGTTACAAGGGAAAACACGCGCTGGGCGGCCTGTTTGCGTGCGTCCCACACACCTTAATTGGCAGACAAAGGTAGTTCAATTTCTAATTAAATATCGTACCTTTGGCCGCAAATTATACGCTCCCAATGAAATTCAAGATACTGACACTGCTACTACTCACGCCTTTTCTGCACCTCGGTGCTCAGGAGGCCACGTCGGCCTACAACGTGCTGCGACTGCCCACGTCGTCACACGTAGCTGCATTGGGGGGTGTCAACAACTCGCTGATTGACGATGTTCCCACCGCGGGATGGAACAACCCTGCCCTCTACACCAACGTGAGCAACAACTCTCTAGGGCTTAACTTCATGACGTATGCCAGTGGCAGCAAATGGATGGGTGCGCAATATGTGAGAGCACTGGGCGAGCGCCACACACTGGCCGTTCACGGGCAGATGATGAACTACGGGTCGGTGGACGAAACCGATGAGCAGGGCCACGTGACGGGGACGTGCAAGGCCAACGACTTCACGATCGGAGCGGGCTACAGTTACCTGCTTTCCGACCGCTGGACGGGCGGTGCTAACGTGAAAATGCTCGTCTCGAGTCTGGCTGGCTACACAGCCATGGCACTGGCAGTAGACGTGGGCGTAAACTACTACGACGCCGACCGCGACCTCTCGATAAGTGCCAGCATGCAGCAAGTGGGCGTGCAACTGAAGGCATACGAAAGCGGCAAAAGGGCACACCTGCCCTTTGAACTGAACCTGGGTATGAGCAAGGGGCTGGACCATCTGCCCATACGTTTCCATTTCACGCTGCAGGACATCACGCGCTGGAACACGAAATACTATGCCCTGCCCGACGACGATAGCAAGAAGCCCAGCTTCACGCGGCTGGCCCTCAACCATCTGGTACTGGGGCTTGACATCCTGCCCACGCACAACACCTACATTGCCGTGGGCTACAACTTTCGCCGTGCCTACGAGTTGAAAGCCTCGGGCTCAGGCCACATGGCGGGTCTCACGGCAGGCGCAGGCATTGCGGTGAAGCGCTTCAAGTTCGGCCTGTCATACGCCCGCTACCATCAGGCCAACCATTCGCTGATGGGTACCGCCGCCTACAGCCTCTGACGGCCTTTTTCCTCCCCCTCTATATTGTGTTTCCCCTTGAAAACAGCATCAACAAGCACTATGAAAAAGAAGATTATCGTGGCGATTGATGGCCACTCCTCGTGTGGTAAAAGCACGATGGCCAAGGACTTAGCCCGCGAGGTGGGCTACATCTATGTGGACACGGGCGCCATGTACCGCACCGTCACCCTCTACGCCCTGCGCCACGGCATGTTCCAGTCCGACGGCTCTGTCAACGAAGAAGCGCTGCGCGAGGCCATGCCCACCGTGCAAGTATCGTTTGGGCTCGACCCCGCCACGCAGTTGCCCCATGCCTGCCTCAACGGCGAGGACGTGGAGAACGACATTCGCGGCATGGAGGTAAGCAGCCACGTGAGCCCCATTGCCGCCCTGCCCTTTGTTCGCGAGGCCATGACGCGCCAGCAGCAGCTTATGGGACAGGCGAAAGGCATTGTGATGGACGGCCGCGACATCGGCACCGTAGTATTCCCGCAGGCCGAACTCAAGGTGTTTGTCACGGCATCGGCCGAAGTGAGGGCGCAGCGCCGCTACGATGAACTGACGGCCAAGGGCAAGACGGTGAACTACGAGGAGATATTGCAGAATGTAACCGAACGCGATTACATCGACTCGCACCGCAGCGTAGCCCCTCTGCGCCAAGCACCCGATGCTCTGCTGCTCGACAACAGCCACCTCACCATTGCCGAACAGAAGGCATGGCTGCGCCAACGCTTCGACGAAGCCGTGGCCTGGCAGTAATCTACCCCATCTCATCGCTCTGACTGCATAAAGACTTGTAAAAATGAATATGCTACCATCCATTCAAGAGGCGTTGGCTAAAATTCCCTACCCCACCCGCCCCGAAGGGCTCTATGAACCCATACGCTACGTGCTCGACATGGGAGGCAAACGCCTGCGCCCCGCACTGATGCTGCTGGCCTACAGCCTCTATCGCGACGACGTGGACTGCGTGATGCCCGCCGCCATAGGCTTGGAAACCTACCACAACCACACGCTGCTGCACGACGACCTGATGGACCGTGCCGACATGCGCCGCGGCTTTGCCACCGTGCACCGCAAGTGGAACGACAACACGGCCATCCTCTCGGGCGACACGATGCTCATCATGGCCTTCGAGAAATTCTTGGAATATGACGGGCCGCACAGTGACGAAATCGTACGCCTCTTTGCCCACACCGCCCGCGAAATTTGCGAGGGGCAGCAGTACGACGTCAACTTCGAGACACGCACCGACGTCACCATCGAAGAGTACATCGAAATGATACGCCTCAAAACCTCCGTGCTCCTGGCTTGCGCTGCCAAGGTGGGCGCACTGGCTGCCGATGCGCCCAAGGCCGATGCCGACGCGCTCTACCGCTTTGCTGAGAAACTGGGACTGGCCTTCCAGGTGCAGGACGACTACCTCGACGTGTACGGCGACCCGCGTGTATTCGGCAAGAAGAACGGCGGCGACATTCTGTGTGGTAAAAAAACGTTCCTCCTCATCCACGCCCTGCAAAGGGTCGACGAGGCCACGCGCCACACACTGCTCAGTACGCCTGCCGACCCCAACCTGACAGACGAGGAGAAAATCAGCACCGTTACCGCCATCTACAACGCCCTAGGCATTCCGCAACTGACGCTCGAAGCCATTGATGCCTTCTACGCCGAGGCGCACCACAACCTGCTGCAGACCTCATTGGGCGAGGCGGGTTGCAAGCCGTTGTGGGACTATGCCTGCTCGCTGCTCGGCCGCAACAAGTAAGGCTACGCTTGATAATGGATATAGGTATTATCCACCCCTCACATACTGCGCAGCAAGCCACCCACGTGCGGCAGGCTGCGCAGGCTTTATGTACGCACAACCATGTTTATTGACACCCACACGCACATCTACACCCACGAGTTTGCCGACGACAGGGCGGAGGTGGTGGCCCGCGCTCAAGCCGCTGGAGCCCGCATGCTGCTGCTGCCCAACATCGACGCAGCCTCAGTAGAGCCCATGCTGCAGCTCTGCGAACAATACCCCGGCCTGTGCTTCCCCATGATGGGGCTGCACCCCACCGAACTGCCGCCCGACCCTGCACCGCTGCTCAGCGCCATGCGCCAACGGCTCAGCCACCCTGGCCACCCCTTCGTGGCTGTGGGCGAAGTGGGCATCGACCTCTACTGGGATGACTCCCGCCGCGCAGAGCAAATGCAGGTGTTCGCCCTGCAGGCCGAATGGGCTGCCCAACTGCACTTGCCACTCGTGGTGCACTGCCGCTCGGCTCACCGCGAGGTGGTGGACGTGCTGCGCCCCATGGCCACCACGCTGAGCGGCGTGTTCCACTGCTTTGGCGGCACCACCGAGGAGGCGCGCGAACTGCTCGACACCTTCCCGCACTTTGTGCTGGGCATAGGCGGCGTGCTGACCTTTCGCAAGTCCACATTGCCCCAAACGCTGGCCGACGCCGTACCCCTGCACCGCCTGGTGGTGGAGACCGATGCGCCCTATCTGGCACCCACACCGCACCGCGGCAAGCGCAACGAACCGGCCTTCATTCCCCTCGTGCTGCAAAAGTTGGCCGACGTCTACGCCCGTCCCCTCGACGAGGTGGCCCGCACCATTATGCAAAACACCCTCCGCACCTTCCCCCGCCTGCCGCAACACCCATAGCCACGCAGCCGTCCACATTCCGCCCCACACTCCATATACTACACCAAGCCACTCCACACTCCTGCGGGGTGGCTTGGTGCATCTATGGGTTAGCTGCGATTTACAGTCGCCGCCACAACCACACGCCCGCGGCATGGTTGGGTGTATCTTATAGCCCTCTGTTTCTACACGGCGCGCAGACGTTTTTGTGCCTTTTTTACCCATTCTCCCAAGGCACTTAATCATCTGCCACGCCGGCACGGCACGTTTGCCACGCCGGCACGGCACGTCTGCCGTGCCGGCGTGGCAAACACTTAAGTGCCTTACAAGAATAAATACGTGCTTTATAGAAACGGCCAGATGTCATGTAGTGACGGCCATAAGACATTGAAAAACAAAGCCTCAGCTTTCGATTGGCCACCATCCCTACGCACTTCCCTTTTTCCGGCCATTTGTTTACCCTGAAAAGTTCGCAAAAAGCGTAATGCGAAGAAAAGGACAATGGACAAAACGCCTACAAAAGCGTCTGGCAGCGTGCGTAAGCTTGTTGTCAGTTACATGCCCTCGCCCGAAAACGATAGCAAGCAGCAGAGGGGCGACAAACGGAAACAAGCCCGACTTCCACGTATCGGAAAGTCGGGCTCGTTCGGATGTAAATGGACGCGCAGAGGCTGAATCAGCAATACTCGTCGTTAGCGTAGAGGTAGGGGAAGGTGCACTGCTTCCACTCAATGATTTCCTCGTCGCGGAAGAAACGCTTCAGTTCCACAGCGGCTGTTTCAGGGCCGTCTGAAGCATGCACAATGTTCTCCTGAAAACTCATGCAGTAGGAACCGCGAATGGTGCCGGGGGCGGCATTACGTCCGTTGGTAGGTCCTGCCAAAGCACGCACGGCGGCAATAGCATCCACACCCTGCAGGCAGAGCGCCACCACAGGAGCCGTCATCATGGAGTCCTTCACGCGCTGGAAGAAAGGTTTCTCGCTCAGATGGGCGTAATGTTCGGAAAGAAGTTCATCGGTGAGCATCATCATCTTCATACCGCAGATGTGCAGTCCTTTCTTCTCGAAAATGCTGATGATTTCTCCAGCCAAACCGCGCTGCAAGGTGCAGGGTTTGAGCAACACTAAGGTCTTTTCAATAGCCATGGATATGTGATTTAGGGTTGTGGCTACGGTTCGCAGCGGTCTCAATTTTCCTAACCGCCTCAACCTTTGCCTAATAAAGATGCCGTAAAGGTAAATATTTTATTTGTAACACCGCATCTTTACGGGGTATATCTGCAAAATGGCTGGAAGATGCTGCCTATTATGGCTTCATCCCAAAGAGCTTAAGCCTCATGGCTTTGGCCTCTCATCGCTCCCCTCGTGGCTTTAGGGCAACTGAAAGGTGTGGGCTTCCATGGTGCGCAGGTCGATGGTCCAGAGTTGACCGGCCAACGACGGCTTGACGCCTGTGGCCAACTGCAGCACCTGCGTGGCCATGACGCAACCCACCACACCGGGCGTCATGCCTATCACGGCCTTGCCGGGGTGCGGCATGGCCAGCACGGCGTCCTTGTCGGGGTGCAGCGTGCGGTAGGTGTGCGGATGGTCTCCGTAGTGAAACACGGAGGCTTGTCCTTCGAAGCCACACACGGCACCATATATATAAGGTATGCCTCGACGGGCGCAGGCCTCGTCGATGGCAAAGCGCGTGGCAAAGTTGTCGCAGCCATCCACCACCATGTCGTAGGAGGCAAGCATGGCGTCGGCCACCTCGGGCGTGAAGCGGCCAGGATGCTCCTCTATGCTGACTTCGCTGTTCAGGCCGCGCAGACGGGCCGCCGCACAGGCCACCTTGGGTTGGCCTACCTGCTGCTCGCTGTAGAGTATCTGGCGGTGCAGGTTGCTGACGCTCACCACATCGTCGTCTACCAGTCCGAGGGTGCCTATGCCCATGCCTACCAGATATTGCGCAACTGGCGAGCCCAGTCCACCCACGCCCACAAGCAGCACACGGGTCTGTGCCATACGTGCCTGCCCCGCTGCGCCTATTTCAGGCAACCATAATTGCCGTGCATATCTATCTTCCCTCATTTAGCTTGTTTTGAGAGTTGTTGTTGCTTCAAGTGGTCGAAACTGCTGTCCCAGTCTTTCCATACGGCCTCTACGCCCATACGCCTCAAGGCTTGCACCACTTCGTCGGCCGAACGCGGGTCGCTCACCTCAAACTGTTCAAGGGCATTGACGTGTGTGCTGTAACCGCCCGGCTCGGTGCGGCTGGCTGCCGACATGGTGGTCACGCCGAGCGTAGCCATGTGGTCGCGAAAGTCAGGTCGTTCGCGTGTGCTGTAGGAAATGTCGACATCGTGGTCGAAAATGCGCATGGCGAAGGTGAGTTGGGCCAGTTCGCGGTCGGTCATGATGCAGTTGGGCTGAAAGCCGCCATTCTCAGCAGGACACATGCGGGGGAAGTTCACGCTGTAACGTGTGCGCCAGTAATGCCGCTGCAGATAGCGCAGGTGGCGTGCCAGCATGGTGAGGTCGGTGCGCCATTCCTTTTCAAGTCCTATGAGCACGCCCATACCGATGGAGTGCACGCCCGCCTGACCCATGCGGTCGAAGCCATCGACGCGCCACTCGAAATTCGACTTCATGCCCCTCGGATGGTAAAGTTTGTAATTCTCGCGGTGATAGGTTTCCTGAAAACAGATAACGCCGTTCATGCCGTGGTGGGTGAGTAGCTTGTAGTCCTCCGTGCTGAGTGGCATCACCTCAATCTTGAGGTTGGCAAAATAGGGTTTGGCCAAGTCGAGTGCCTGTGCCAGATAGGCCGTGCCAGCCTTGGCCGGATGTTCGCCCGTGACGAGCAGCAAGTTCTCAAACGGGCCAAGCCGCTTGATGGCTTCATACTCCTGCACCATTTCGGCCGGTGTGAGAATGGTGCGCGCCATCTTGTTGGCCACGTGGAAGCCACAGTACACACAGGAGTTGGTGCAAGCATTCGTCAGATAGAGCGGAATGAACATGGACACCGTGCGACCGAAACGTTCCTCGGTGTATCGGCGCGAGCATTGCGCCATTTGCTCAAGATAAGGCTCAGCCGCAGGCGAAATGAGCGCCATGAAATCGCGCACATCGCAATGTGTTCGCGATAAAGCCCGCTCCACATCGGCAGCCGTCATGGCTGCTATTTCGCGTGTCGTATCTTCCCACGACCATGCTTTTAATTCATCACTAAACATGAATCAAGTGTTTTGTCAAGTCTTTGTATTTCATAGCATAGGCAGCACACACTGGCGCTACCCAAAAGCAGGCACGGCCACCGCGCCTCACTATGGCAACGGTGGCTCGTGCAGTGGAGCGTATCAGTTCAGGAAAGCCGTAAGCGGCGAACTGGCCTGCGCCTCAAACGAATGCACCTGCGCAGCCAGACCGGCTTCATAGGCTGCACGGCCTGCCTCAATGGCACGCGCAAAGGCTGCCGCCATGCGGGCGGGCTGACCTGCTACGGCAATGGCCGTATTTACCAAACAGGCCGATGCCCCCATCTCCATAGCCTCGGCTGCATGGCTGGGTGCTCCGATGCCGGCATCGACAATGACTGGCACCATGGCCTGCTCAATGATGATGCGCAGAAAGTCACGCGTCTGCAAACCGCGGTTCGTGCCAATGGGCGCACCAAGAGGCATGACGGCAGCAGCGCCGGCCTCCTCAAGATGCTTGCAGAGCGTAGGGTCGGCCTGGCAGTAGGGCAACACCACAAAGCCTTTTTGGGCAAGGCGTTCGGTGGCCTTAAGCGTTTCCGTGCTGTCGGGCAGGAGGTAACGCGGGTCGGGATGTATTTCCAGTTTCAACCACTCTGTGCCGAAAGCCTCACGTGCCATCTCTGCTGCAAACACAGCCTCATCGGCATCGCGCACTCCCGAAGTGTTGGGTAGCAACTGCAAGCCCGGGCGCACCACGTGGCTCAGCAAGTCGTCGTTGGCATCGTCAAGTTCCACACGCTTCATGGCCACCGTGACCATTTCGGAGCCCGAAGCCTCGATGGCCGCGCTCATTTCCTGATTGCTGCGGAATTTCCCCGTACCGAGGAACAGGCGCGAGTGGAACTCACGTCCTGCTATCACAAGTTTTGTCTGTTCGTTTTCCATGTTTGTCACTCCTTTATATATAGGTTAAGATGCACGCACTACCCACCGCAGGCAGCACGCACCAGCGTGACGCGGCATCCTTCGGTCAGTTCTTTCTCGGCCCATGCTTTACGGGGCACAAGCTGATTGTCCACTGCAACTGCCACGCCCGCTGCGGGCCACTGCAGTTCATCGGCCAACTGCTGCAAAGTGCAGGCTGTGGTGGAGACGGAATTGTTGTTTAGCAATACATTCATACTGAAAAACCTTTTATGCCTGGCATGCCCAGTAACTGACACGACAAGCCACACCAATCACCTTGCTGGGGGCTGCAAGGCTACGAATGACAAGGAGAATGATACGAGGACTGCGCGCTGCCAGACGCGTACACCAATAACTACAAAAAAGGCAGACTGGGTAACACAATGCCTACGGCAGCATAATCTGCATCAGGTCCTAAGGGTATATTCTCAGCCGCCGCACATCAGGCAACGGCACCCCTTTGTCTTTACTCGGTTGCAAAAGTAATGCTTTTGGCACATTCTGCACAACATTCAAAACTATTTTGTGCAAGAAATCAATTTCTCCAGAAACACACGAGCCTTGACCCATACAGCGGAGAAGCGTTGAGGGAAAAGGTGCTAACGAATGTAGAGGAGCTCAAAGAACAGTGTTCGTTGCACACGGCCGTGTGCAACGTTGTCCGCGGTCGAGTGCAACGTTGTACGCAGTCGAGTGCAACGTTGTCCACGGCCATGAACAACCCTCTACACGGCATCTTGTGATGGCAAGAAGGAGCTGAGATACGGTGAAGTGCCTTGCAGATACAGAGGGCGCGCAGCAGGGACCTACAAAATGCGGCACGGCTGCAGGAGATGGCATGCTGGAGTCAACAAAAAGGATGCCGTGCGAAAACGGCCTGCATATATGAGCATCTTGCAGCCCACATGTGCATACGTTTTCACACGGCATCAGCCTGACGCAAGTTCGTTCAGCCACGCGAAGCCATGTCGTGCCTGAATTCGGAAGGCGACATGCCACACGCATTCTTGAAATATTTGCCCAAGAAGCTCTGATTGGGGAAATTCAGTTCCTGCGCTATTTCCTTTACACTAAGTGACGAATGCGACAGCATGGTCTTGGCCTCTACAATGACGAAGGTAGCAATCCATTGCCCCGCCGTGCGGCCACTCACCTGCTTGGCCACCTTGCTGAGGTGCTTCGGCGAAATGCACAGTTCACTGCTATACCATTCCACACTACGCTCACGCCTGCAATTCTGCGACAACAAACGGATAAAGCGATCAAATATGCTGTACGAACGCTGCTTGAGGGTATTGGGCTCTGGCCTGCGAGAACTAAGCAGGTTGCACGTTTCAAAATAGAAAGCGCGCGTAAGGGCCACGATGGTTTCACGCAGATAACGCATAGGGGGCTCTTGCAAGCGTTTGCGCAACAGCCCATAGCAGTCCATGATCCAGGCCTGCTCCTTTTCGGTCAAAGGTGTAACGGGGTGCTCCATGATGTAGAGCAAATAAGGCCATAAATAATTAAGACCTGTCACGCAGTCCTGCGCATAAGCTCGCGACATCAGTACCAAGGTGTAATGCTGGTCGGGCGAACAATGTATGTGCTCCAGCACCTGGTCGCCCAAGGCGATGAGGAGCCCCCCTTTTTCTATATGGTGCTCCCTGCCCGAAAGGCGGAAGTCTGCCGAACCCGAGGTACACATGCCAATGAGCAGGAAACCCATTTGCAGCGGCAAACGGGGAAGGTCGGCACAATGCACGTCGTCGAGCACCAGCAAGTCATCACTTAACGACAACATGCTGCCTTCGAGAGCAGCGGCCTTCATCATTTTATCAATAGAAACTTGTTCTAACGGCGTGAACCTTTTGTTTTGCATAACGGTCTATTATTACCACATGAGTCACCTTTTCATCTGACAAAGCACATTTGGCAGCCCAAATTACTGACACAATGCTCACCGCGGACTTTCAGGCACAAATGCCTGCAACACACGGTTTCTTCATAGGTCAGCGAAATTGCTACTTTTTTTGCGAAAGCCCCAGTTTTAGACTCTAAAAAAACGTTTATCCCGAAAAAGGCACAGAAAAACTTGGCTGGTATGGATATTAGTACTACCTTTGCACTCGCAAAACGAAAAGGTGCCATAGCTCAGTTGGTAGAGCAAAGGACTGAAAATCCTTGTGTCCCCGGTTCGATTCCTGGTGGCACCACTTTTCTCAGAAAAAGTCAGACGTTTTGCACACGGTGCCATAGCTCAGTTGGTAGAGCAAAGGACTGAAAATCCTTGTGTCCCCGGTTCGATTCCTGGTGGCACCACTTAGAAGAAAAGCAATTCACAGCAAACTCCTGATTTCCAAACGAAATCGGGAGTTTTTGTTTTCCGGCGGGACGCAAAAAACGGCAATATATTACCGTTTTTGGTGTTCCAAAAGGTGGAGCAAAATAGGTGGAGCAAACATCTCCACCGAATAAGATTCTTTCTATCTGATTTGCAGCATTTTGCGTATCAAGAAAGCGTGTATGGTTTCCTACTTTTGTCCAACACAAAAAATGTAGGAACATGAAAAGGAACTCATTCAATGTGCTTTTCTTCATCAAGAAAGCCAAACTACTGAAAAACGGAGAAGCCTCCGTGTGTATGCGCATTACGGTAAACGGTGCGCGAGTGGAAAACAACATTCGCAAGAGCATTGAACCAGCCTTGTGGAATCAAGCGAAGGAGTGCGCCAAAGGGAAAAGCCGCAAATCTTGCGACCTTAATACGTACATAGAAAATGCCCGAATTTAACTCCACCAGACTTTCAATGAACTGGAGGAACAAGGGCAGTTCATCACCGCCCGCCTGTTGCAGAAAAAGTTCTTCGGACAAGACCAAGCACCGGAAGTTGTCCGTACACTTATTCAAACTATCCAAGAACATAACGACCAATGCCGTGAACTTGTAGGTAAGGACTATGCCCTGATTACCGTTCGCCGTTATGAAAGCTGCAAACGCTATCTGGCAGAACTTATTAGACTGAAATATGACAAGGAGGATTTGCCGTTGTCAGAGGTCAATAGTGAATTGGTACGTGCCTTTGAGTTCTACCTCAAAACGGAAAAGTCTTGTCGGCAGAATACGGTTATCCGTTATATGAAGTGTCTGAAGAAGATAACCAACCTCGCACTTGCCAACGAATGGATAACCAAAGACCCGTTTACGGGCATCAAGTTCCATGAGAAAGAAGTAATCCGTGAGTTTCTAACCTTGGATGAACTATATCGTATCTACAACAAGAAGTTTTCTCTTGACAGGATTACAATTGTACGAGATGTTTTCATCTTTGCAGCCTTCACTGGGCTAGCCTTCATAGATGTGCAACAACTGGCACCGGAACATCTTGTGGAGGATTCCAATGGCAACCTATGGATTCGCAAACCTCGTCAAAAGACGAAGAACATGTGTAACATTCCCTTGCTTGACATTCCGATGAAGATTTTGGAGAAATACAAAAGCCATCCTACTTGTCAAAAGAAAAATGTATTGCTCCCAGTCCCATGCAATCAGAAGATGAACAGCTACCTAAAAGAGATTGCTGATTTGTGCATGATAAACAAGACCTTGACCACACATGTAGCCCGGCATTCGTATGCAACTTCTGTTTGCCTTGCCAATGGTGTGAGTATTGAGAATGTGGCGAAAATGCTCGGTCATTCTAACATCAAAATGACACAGCACTATGCTCGTGTACTTGATTCCTCCATTCTGCGTGATATGAATAATGTCAAGTCCGTGATGTCAAAAGTAATGGGATGAGTATGGACAGAGGAATAATCACAATCAGTAAAAACGGAGTAGTGGGTGTTCCCTCTGCACCTGTATGGATGACCCAATTCGAGATAGCCGACTTTTTCGGAGTATTTTCAAGTGTTGTTCGCAAGGCGATTCAGTCCATCTACAAGAACAAGGAACTGAACGAGGTTGAAACGCAGAAGTATATTAGGCAACCGGACGGCATCAGTTATGATGTTTACAACCTTGAAATGGTTGTCGCCGTTGCGTTTAGGATATGCAGCCGAGAAAGTATCCTGTTCAGAAAGTTTGTAGTAAATGAAATCTGCATCACCAAGAAAGAGGCTTCGATAACATTGTTTCTTCCCTGTGGCAGAAGAAGCAACCGATGGTATAATTGAGTTCATCCCGTCAGCCACCTGTTCCCGATGCACGGATGCAAAGGTAGCGCATGGTTCAGATGGTAGCGACAAGGTCAAGCGGCAGAGCCGTTTCGGGCAGAATCTTCCTCCTGCGGAGCGTATTCAGCCCGAAAACCTTGCCTCTTCCGGCCACACGCAAGAAAGGCATCCGACAACGGAAACAAGCAACTGACGGGAAATCAAAAGACAAAGAAGGGGAACGACTTACAGACGAAGCAGAGTTTTGGTACTTCATCCGTAAGCCGTTCCTTTTTCTTTTTGTTGTAAGTCTATTGCTGCCGCAAATTATAGGGCAGACGGCAAACTGCGCTCCTTCAAGAAAATCAGATAGCTAATCAAGTTGCCCTCTGTCGGAAGGCAGAGCGGTAGCCGTCATTCAACATCCGTTCGATGTCCGATTCACGGTAAAGGATTTTGCCGCCCAACTGGATATAGGCTATCCTTCCTTCGTTGCGGTAGTCTTGAAGCGTTCTTCGGCTCACCTTCAATCGAGCCGAGACTTCCTTGTCTGTGAAGAAGCGCTCTCCGCCCAATGTCGGACGGTAGTTGGCAGTTAGTCGCTCGTAGTTGTCCAGCAGGCGGTCGAGACTGCCCATGAAGTGGGTTATCCACTCGTTGTCTTTGGTCATCAGTTCATTCATGTTACGTTGGATTTAGTGGGTATTGCTATTCTACTTTGTTTATATTGTCCGTCCTTTGAACCGTGCTTCTTTCCGTCTGTCCTCTACATGGGCGACGATGCGCTTCACGTCTTCGGGACGGTAATACGTCTTATGGTTTATCTGCGAGAAGGCAAGTGTGCCGTTGTCCCGCAGCGTCTGCAACGTGCGTGGACTGATGTTCAGCATCCGGCACACGTCCTGATTGTCCATCCACTCACTCATTGTCTTTTCGCCGTGCCGATGGCCAATGGCATCCATGCGGCGGATGAACTGGTCGAACTTGGCGACCATCGCTTCAAAGGTTCTTTTTTCGATTGATACTATTTCCATAATGCTTCCTTTTGTTGTTTCTTTTGCCGCAAAGGAATGGATAATCCGCTATCCAGCAATGCTTTTTTCAGAACTGGCAGCCTTTGGCACCGATATGCCGGATAACCGATGCCTGTTGCCGGAGAATTCTCTCTTAATTCCTATATATAATGGGGATTTCGAGGTTGCGATAAGACCTTAATTCAAGCCCGCCCGTAAATGAGACTTTGCCCTTTTCTGTTATTCGTGCTCGGTGAATCTGCGAAGTCTGCACCATTGTTTCTATTACCCAAAAGCAAAGTCATACAAAATTGCCTAAGAGAATCCAAGTTTTTGACAGGGTGAACTATAGGTAGTTATTTTGCACCCGACAAACGGTCAAGTATGCGCATAACGACCAATAGTAATTCACCATTAAAAAGAAACAGTATGAGTAAGAAATTCAAAAACATCGAGAACGATGAAGAGTTCAAGAACTTCAAGTTGGAAGACTATCTGCCTTCCATGCCCAATGTGGAGCGGGAGAAAATGTCGGCAGACGCGAAATCGGAGGTGTCTGTTGAAACTGGCAGTCTCTTTCCTTCGCTGGAAGAACCGGATACGTCGGCAGCACAAACAGCAGTGGCTGAACCCATCGTACACGAGCATGATGAGGCTGCCATAGAACTGGATGAAATCCCCGCTGAGCGCTCCATCGTCAGACGCATCAGCAGCAAGCAACGTAGGCTGTCGCTGGACGAGTATCGCGATACCTACCTGCAAGTCCCCAAGATTATCGACCGCAAGCCCGTGTTCGTCAGTAGTGATGTGCGCGATGAGCTAGACAAGATAGTCCGTTGTCTTGGTGGTAGGGGTATGAGTGTGTCCGGACTGGTTGAGAATCTCGTCCGACACCATCTTTCCGCATACGGGAACGACATCGACCAATGGCGTAAATTGTAAAAATTAAGGAGTGACCAACGGGATGAACTATTAGAGTTGCTCTAAATCCCTGTAACAAAGTTTGGAGAGGGCAAGTTTATGTTTCGGGCAGACCGAAACCACTTGTCCCGCTCCAAACCTCGCAGGGAAGGTCATCCCGTTGGTCTGTAACTACTACAATCAGTAACCAAAGTAAACTTGATAATCATGAACAGCAATAAGAGAAAGAACAAAGGCGGTCGCCCTGTCAAGGGTGCTGCCGAAAAGTTGAAATACCGTGTCACCGTGAAAATGGCAACGGTGGACTACTATCTGTTGAAGTCCAAGGCCAAGTCGGCAGGAGTCTCTGCCAGTGAGTTCATCCGTGGCTGCATCTCGGAAGGCAGCGTAAGAGAACGACTCTCGAAAGAACATGGCGACCTTATCCGCAAGTTGTGTGGCATGGCGAACAATCTGAACCGGCTGGCACGAAAGGCGAACGCAGAGGGCTACGCCTCTGTATTTGTTCCCTGCCGCACCTTGATGATAGAGATGGATAACCTTGTGAACCGCATACGCCTATGATAGCAAAAATCATGAAAGGCTCGGACTTCCGTGGTGTAGTGAACTACATCCTGAATGAAGGAAAAGGCACTCAAATCATAGATGCCGACGGCTTATTTCTGGAAAATAACGACACGATAGCACAAGGATTTATCGGCCAAGCGCAGATGAATCCAAAGGTGACAAAGTCCGTAGGTCACATCGCGTTGAGCTTTTCCAAGGAAGATGCTCCACGGTTGAACAACGCTGTCATGGCACAGATAGCCCGTGAGTATATGGAACGGATGGGCATCAAGGACACGCAGTACCTTATCGGGCGGCACTTTGACAAAGAGCATCCGCACGTGCATATCGCCTTCAACCGTATCAACAATAACGGCAAGACCATCTCCGACCGAAACGATCGCTTCCGCAGCGAGCGTATCTGCAAGGAACTTACCAGGAAATATGGGCTTCACTTCGCCAATGGCAAGGAACAAGTGAAGATTGACCGATTGCGCGAGCCGGATAAGACTAGGTATGAACTATACAAAATTCTGAAAACGGAAGTCGGTAGATGCCGTGATTGGAACACCTTGCTTGAACGATTGGAAAGGCAGGGCGTTGGTGTGCAGTTCAAGTACAAAGGGCAGACGGACGAGATTCAGGGTATCGTCTTCTCAATGAATGGCTACCGCTTCAACGGCTCCAAGGTAGACAGGCAATTCAGCTACTCCAAGATTGATGCGGCATTGGCCCGTGACAACTACGGAGAACGACAGACGCAACCTCAACCACTGGCTAATCGGGAAGAAATTAGCCCAATAGCAAGTGGCGGTGGCGAGTTTATCAACGGCTCATTAGGCTTGCTTACTCCAAGCAATACACCGGAGGAACAGCAGCCTTACGACCCTTATCTGAGAAACAAGAAAAAGAAGAAACAACATAAAATTAATTGGTAACAATGGCAGACAACAATGTATTTGTCCTCTTCGAGGAAATCAAAACCGCCTTAAAAGGCATCAACAACAAGTTAGAAGATTATTGCTGTCCGGTAAACTATTGTGACGTATAAGAATTAGGGCTGACACCTCGTGAGAAGTGTCAGCCCTTTTGGTTATCTTTGTTTTGTGCAAATAAAAAATAATAACCATGAACAAAGATAGCCATTTTAGCGGACAGCCGGTGTATAGTCAGGTATTAAAATTACTTGAGAAGGAGAAAATTCTTCGAATCAGCCGGGAAACGAAAGGAAGCGAGGCTTATGTAAAGCGCTTTGACGGATACCAGCATCTTGTCGTGATGCTATTCGGTGTTCTCAAACACTTTGATTCCCTGCGCGAACCAGAGATCGGGATGAAGGCAGAGGCCCATAAGCTCAAACATCTCGGAATGGACTACCTAGTCAGGCGAAGTACGCTTGCCGAAGCGAACATACGCCGTCCCCAGGAGTTTTTTGCCCGTGTATATGCGTCCCTATTAGAGAAGTACGCCAGGTTTTTAGCGGACAGCCGCCCTCCCAAAAGTTATAAAGGCCAGACGCACGAGCCAAAGGACTGGGAGAAGCTGCTCTATATGATGGATTCCACCACAATCACCCTGTTTGACAACATACTCAAAGGTGTTGGCCGCCATCCGAAATCAGGCAAGAAGAAAGGCGGGATGAAAGTGCATACGGTGATGAAGTATCATGTGGGAGTGCCGATGGTGGTGCAGCTCACATCGGCCGCGAAGCACGACCACTATTTGCTCAAAGAGGTGCATCTCCCCAAAGACTCCACGCTGGCGATGGACCGGGGATATATTGATATAGCCCAGTTCCAACGGCTTACCGAAGAAGGGGTGTGCTATGTCACTAAGATGAAGAAGAACCTCAATTATGAGGTGGAGGAATCTGTCGCCTACGTCAATTCCGCGGGGCTTGTAACCTATATTGACCAGAAAGTGCTGTTTACTAGAGACAAACTGAACCACGAGGCGCGAAGAGTGGAAATATTCCATGAAAAAAAGAAGCCTGTCGTATTACTGACCAACAACTTTGATTTCACGATAGAAGACGTTTCCGAGATTTACCGCCTACGATGGGCCATAGAGTCGCTTTACAAACAGCTCAAGCAAAATTTTCCCCTACATTTCTTCTATGGGGATAGTGTCAACGCCATACAAATACAGACATGGGTGGTACTGATTGCCAATTTGCTCATCACCGTCCTCTCAAGAAGCATCAAAAGGAATTGCGCTTTCTCCCAGGTCGTCACCATGGTACGCCTTACGCTCATGTATTACATCAATTTTATCTCATTTATGGAAAATCCTGATAAAACCTGGGAGGACATCCTTGAAAAAAGGGTGCAAAAAGCACCGCCCGGGCATTCTCTGTTTGATTAGGGGGGCTTACTTTGGAGAAAAGAAAACCCGAAGCCTGAATTTACAGGGCTTCGGGCAAGATTTTTTGGCTCTTTTGAGTTTTACCGGACAGCAATATTAGAAGATCTACCCAAAGTGCTTGGGCAAGTTCCACAAAGCGAAACCAATACCCAAGATTTATCTCCGATTAAGGACGCTGTGACGGAAACGGCCAAAGCCCAATCTGAAGATATTAAGGGCTTGATGGTAAAGCAATGGAAGGCATACGCGCAAATCTCCACCGTTATTTTGCAACACCTCGACACCATCAAGAAGGTACAGGACAAGCAAAGAGTGCAACAAGAACAGCAACAGCAGGAGCATATCCACAAGCACAGCTTCGACATCAAATCAAAGAAGGTCTTTTCTTTCTTTGCAGGGCTTGGTGTTGTCTGCGCCTTATCCCTATGGGGCAATATCACGCAGTGGCAATCCAATCGCCAGTATTCTGATGATGCCCTGAAGTTCCGTGCCATCTGTGCATGGGGCGGCTGCAACTCCAATGATGTACTTTGGCTGAACAAGGTGTTCGACATCCAACGGAACGAGAAGGCTATCGAGTGGGTACGGAAACAGGCGGACGAATTCGAGGCATCATTGAAGGTCGCTTCTGATAGTCTGATGCAGGATCGCAAAAAACCAAAAGCCGATAAACAAGACAACAAGTAGTTCTTCAGACAAAAAACAAGAAACTAAGAATCGCATCGGAATAGGGTAGCCATTCCGATGCGATTTTCTTAGATATTGCTTTTAGACCACTTCAATCATTAAAACTTGGTCGGTACTTGGTCGGTACTTAGACGGTGCTTGATCGGTAGTTGGTCGCAGCTTGGTCGGTGGCAATTTTGAGTGATTGCTTAGCTTGAGGGGTACTTAGGGGTATTCTGTAAATTCAAGGTTTTTACCTTATAACCAATTATTTAAATAAGTTCAACTGTTTTGGATGCGGCAGAATGATGTCCGATAACTGTATCAGAGAAGTGTTTCTTAACGATAGTTGTTCGATGACATTCTCTATGCGTTTCTTGTCATTTCCGTTGTACCAACTGAATTCCCATTTGGCCTGGGTATTTACGATACTTTTAATATGTCTTAAATATGGGAAATCGACATCTGACAAAGAGAGTCCCCATACATGTATTGTGTCAATGTCAGACAGTTTTTCCCATATTTCATTATTGTTTTTTATTATGGCATTTACATCCTTATATAAAGTCCCCATGTCATTGACGGCTTCTTCCAATTGCTCTTTTTCATTGGTAAAGGTATCAAATTGCCATTTGTTTTTGATTGCCTCTGGAGTTTGGTTATGGCCAAATATAAGGTATTGATTTAATGCTGCACATCCATGAATATAACAAATGCTACCTCTGTTAATTCCATACGCCGTTTCTAATGTTGTAGTGTAATTGAAATTTATGAAATATGAATTGTTCTTGTTTATCTGAACTCTCTGATTATAATCAGGTTCACCAAGTTGTAAAACCCATTCTTTAAAATATTGTTCTATGTGAAAATATAATCTGTTGAGAGTATATCCTACTTCCGGTATAGGTCCATCAGAAAAATCATCAAGGTTAAAAAATCCGCGACTTCCATCTACACGTGTGAAGAATATCATAAATGGAGAAGATACGTAGTCTTCAAGAATTGCCTCTATAGGGATGTTCCCTAAATTTTCTTCCAATGAACTCCATAAATCTCCGCCATCGAATTCATAGACCTGAAATAGACGGTTGAAGACAATTGCATCTTTGTCCTCTAACCAATCCTTGAAATTATTGTAGCTGGAGTTGATACAATGGTGCATATCAAATCCATTACCGATTAGATATAGCTCGTTAATTGATGAACTCATACGAAAAATCTACTTCTACCTTATTTGTATAAATCCAGTAACTCTGAGTAAGTATGTATCTGACCGTTCCAATTGCGAAACTTAGGGATTTCTGCAATATGGTCGCCGAGGGGTGTGTATGCTCCGAGCTTGATGTTCAGACACGGCATCTTAACCATGATTTCTTTTCCATTGGCATTCAATATCGGATTGGCATCATCATCAAGCAACGGTTGCTTGCGAGAACCAAAGGTGATACCTTTTATTTCATAATATCCTGCAATGCCTCCATCGAACATCGGCACGAAGTATTTTGCCTCAGAGATGTCTCCACCGGGCATGTTTCGCATCACAAACTCGTCAGCCTCCTGATTGACAAATGCCAAATATTCCTTTGATACCTCCATGTGCCCGTCCTTGCAGCGTCTGTTTTTGTTGACTATACCGAAAAGGAACTTGCCGTGCATTGCTGTTGCTGAAGGTGCTGCAGTGCCTGCTGACGCAGGTGGAAGAAGTTCACGCGGATCTTGTCCAAGTGGACATTCCACAATGGTGAATGCCTCCCCGAGTTCTGCAAGCACATGTGAGTTTTCCTCATCAAATTGCTTGCGGTTGTCAAGTGCGAGAGCTATGATATCCTTGTCATTGTATGGAGCATACACCTTTCCGAGAATGTCGCGGAAATGCGTTTCGATAAATTCTCGGGTATCAACTCCCGGCTTCGGCCGCATGGCAAAGAATTTAAAGCGTCGCTCAAGTTCTTTCTGTATCTTATCGCGGAATATCCCTCGCACCTTATCGCGCCATTCTTTCTTCCGGTAAGCGTTATTACGGGCATAGAGGGAAACAACATATAGAAAATTGACATCGTAGTGTGTCACCAAAAGTGTGTCGCGGTCAAACAGACGGTTGCGGAACTGCTGCGAGACAAAAGTAGTCGCACTTTTTTGCGCCTTTTCGACAGTGTCAGTATATGAAAGGTCATCAGGCACAGTAGCACTGATGAAGAAGTTGGGGATGATGTTGTAGCCCTCCGTTATTTCATCGCGCAGACAGAAGTCGGTCTCTCGTGGCTTGCTGTCGGAGTCTTCACCAAAGAAAAGGTTTAGGTTCCATTGTATTACATTGCGGGCGTAGGTGTATTGCTTGGCAACCGACTCTTTGGAGATGGGGTTCTTCTGTTTGTAATACTTGGAGTCACCTATGTAATAGACCTGCTTGTCGGGTTCTACTGAGGTCAGGCTCTTATATAGATACATGTGGTCAACCTGCTTGCCATCTTCCTGCTTCTTGTTGAGTCTGTCAGGAAACTCCGAGTCACCGATAAGCTCGTCAATAATCGCCTCAAAGACAATGTTGAAGTTTTTGGCAAGCAAAAATTCATTGAGCTGTGCATTGATGCGCACGTTCTTCGACTGGTCAAAGAATGCGAAGCACAAATCCCATAATTGTAATGCTTTATCGGAAAAATACTTGTATTTAATCTGGCGTAGGCGACGGACGCCAAAGCCGCAATCTGTGGTGCCATCCTTGCGACGGTGCGGCATATATCGCTCAAAACGCTTGCCTGTAATAAGTTCGTAATTGAAATTCACTTCTACGGGAAAGCCGTAAGTCTGCTTGATGTAGTTGAGAATCGAATAGAAGATGACGAGCAGTTCTTCATCAAAGTTTATGCGTCGTTTCTTTGTTATCGGGTCAATGTAGACTGGCTCATTATCTTGTATCACCACTTGCGATTTAGCAATGGTCTTGCTCCAGTTTATCTTGTTGAAACCGCTACGGTTATTTTTTAAGATAAACATGAACCAGTCTTTGTTCTGTCGGGCAAACTCAATGAGCGAGAGAATGATGTCAAGGAATGTATTTCCGGTACGATGCTTGCCACGCCCGACCTTTATCGCACTCTGCTGGCGTATGATGGTGTGGTCCTTGTTCTGACGTACGCAATTATCACGGTAAACGGCTATTGCCCGGTAGATCCATACCGATAATCCATAGATGAACTGCCGCTGCCCTTGTGAGAGCGGATTTCCCGGTTCATTAAGGTTAATGACATGCTCGGGACGCAATCCCTCTACGCCGAAAAGATTGTCGCGATGGTCTATTACTACCTTTGGGAGAATGAACACTGCCTGACTCTTTTCTGCATAATAATAGTAGCCTACGTAATTAACGGAGGCCACTCCATCCACAACATCAAGTTCATCAATGTTGGGAAATAGTTCTCTTATGCTTTCAAACGGGTATGGGTGCCCTTCTACAAGTAGTTTCATTCTGCAATTTGCTCAAATTCCATACCAAAGGAGGCCGCAAATTCTTGAATCTTATCAAGCCTTTGTTTTCCCCATTGAGTCGAAACAACAAATTCGACATTATCGCCGACTGTTATAATCGGGGCGTTCTCAAAAAATCGCCGGTCTCGTTTGCTATCATTGACATGTTCTTGTTTCCAATCGGACAGAGATGCAACTGGTAAGAAAATATCTTTTCCTCGGATAGTTTTACCTGCGTCAATCATTTTTTGAAGTGTCATGTTAGGCTGTCGAGCAATAGCTTTACTCATTTCGAGAAAAGCCTCGCCTATTCCATAACGGCCATTGCCATTTACCGAATATTTAAGGCGTTTCCCATTAGAAGTTATATCATCTTCTTCGTCAGCGTCATCTGATTCTTCTGAGGTTTGAGAGGTGAGACCAAGATTGGTAATAAAATGTTCAACACGCTCCTCATTTATTTCGCCAACTTCATCGAAGTATGATGCAAAAGTCATCGTTTCGCCATTCTCGTCTTTGAAGAAAGCTTCCTCAAGGCCAAAGTCCTTGAATACGTCATTGTAAAGGTAGAACAGCACTTTAGACACAAAAGTCTCGGCACTGATTTTACCATCACATGCCTTTGCAAAGAAATAACCGAGTTTCTTGTCCTCCTGTTGTATCTCTCCACCTTCAATCTCTGCGTTAATGGCAGAAATAAACTGCCACCAATCGTATTGATGTCCGTTGGAGAATGTTATGCGGTAACCTTTCTCTGCATCCTTGATTTTGATGTACTTTCAATCCCAGCGACGTTTGAAAGCGGAGTCAATGGGGAATAGGGATTGGTCGGAAGTGTTCATCGTCGCCCAAATATAAAGATTGTTAGGTAACAGCAGGTGTGACCCTAACTTCACTTGTGCAACAACATCCTTGCCGCCCTTGTAAAGAGCATTTATGTTCTCAGCACTAACTATATTGAAGTCGCCAAGTACACGCTTCAACTCTTGTGCAAGATCATCGTCTGCCACAATTGGATAGTCTGAGAATCCAGCTTCATTCCGGTCAAGCAGTTGGAAAATATCACCGAAAATTTGAGCGCAGTTGCCACGGTTGATTTCTTCGATGATAAGGAACACAGGCTTTGGCTCCTCGTTTTGTTGTTCACGCCATGCAGCAATATAGGCTTTGAGAAAAGACTGAAAAATGTATCGGTACACAATACGGTCTTCCAGTATGGTCTTTCCTTCCTCATCACGAAGTTTCGTGCCTTGTATGCCATAAACGGGCACACGGACTGTAATGGGCTTGTACGATCCGACAAATGCCGCATAGTCAGTGTCTGGATGAAACGTTGTGCGATAGTTTTCGTGTTCGGCACATATCTGATTTATGGTGTGTGACTTGCCTGTGCCTGGCGCACCAAAGAATATTTGCTGGAGAGGTAAGTTAATCTTTTCAAAATTATTGGTTGGCTCGTCCATGTCTACGACCTGTCCTTTGAACTTATCAAGAAGTGCCGATGCTGGAATTTCATTCGAATGTATAGCGTATAGATTGAATGTTTTGCCGTCGGTGCCAATATCTTCAAGAACAAAGTAATCTTGCACAGGAGTCAAATGTAATTCTTCTGTAAAGAATTGTTTCAGTACGCAAATTCTATCTTTGTTTGCGTATTCTTTACAGTCAACACCAACTCTATCACCACCTCGTTCATCACCTCTAACCTTAAAGGCCGTTTTAATTTTCACTCCGTTTAAATCCCTTTGGTCTTCTGACAGGGCTTGAAAGGTAAGGGTTACAGGAATTTCTCCTGCATCCCAATTGTGGTGAGACATAAATACTTTGCCAAGTTCGACCTGCTTGCCATAGTCGTCACCAATATCATTGCTTCTTACTCTCTGGATATAAATCATTGCTGTATATATTTGCCCCATTGTTCTGCAATCGCTTGTGCAAAACCCGGGAATGTTTTACTTCTTAATTTCCTTCTTTCTTCAGTCGATATCTTCGTGTTAAAGGAATCGGAGTACCATTTGGGTAACGAACGTCCGCTTGAAAGCACGACTCTTTCGCCGGGTTCAACAATATCCGTCGCGACGAGTGGCGGAAGATCATGAAGCCACAGGCACGTTTTTTTTGATGCGGAATCTCCGAACCAAAAGGGCTGGACTGTCTGATCAGGCCTTCTATAGTGCGAATTCATAACTCCGACAGGGTTCTCAATGGCCCAATGTTTTATGCCTGTTTTCGTTAAACGCAGAAAGAACTCTATCGCTTCTTTCTGCTTTTCTCTGCGTCCTAAATGATGTGGATGCTCACGTCTCTCAGAAACGGGAAGGTGTGAGTCATCCGGATGGTACATCCATCGTGCACCACTGACAGAAAGATATGTGCATGGAGGATGCGCTATCATAAGATCCCATTCTTCTCCATCTGGCAGATATAGGACGTTCCCATTCTCAAGATGTCCACCTTTATCCCTTATGATTTCAAAAACATCTTGATGAAAGTGCCATTCCGGATGCCCTCCGCTGCACTCTAATATATCACAACTGAAAGCATTGAAACCTCGTTCTCTAAAGGCCTTGCATACAGCTTGACTTTCTTCACATGCTACTAATATATTCATGACAATACTTTAGCTATTCCATTTGCAATACCTTGTGCAAAGAGGACAGGAACAGCGTTACCTATCATTCTGTAGCACATGGCATTTGTGCCAATAAAATCAAAATCTAACGGAAACGTCATCAACGTGGCAGCTTCCCTTATCGTTATGCTGCGTGCTTGAGATGCATCCGGGTGTATGAACATATGGCCATCCTTACAAAGATGTGCCACTACTGTTTGGGATGGTTTGTCCCATTCTAAACTCTTATATTTTGCATAAAGTGTCTTATGCCCTGTCACATTGAAATAGAAATCAATTTTCTCTTGATGAGAAATGTGGTTTAACTTCTCATTAACCCATCTTCGATAGACACCAATATCTCGAATGCTTAGATATCGAGCTTCATGTTGTGTATAGTTTGGATCAGAATTTGCTGTGTGAGAGATATTCTTGCGACCATATTTTTGAGGGTGGGGCAATGGATATAGAGGCGGGAAATTCCCGAGGGCATCCCTTACAGTTTTAATAACGCCTTTAGTCGAGCACCCATCTATGGATGAATAAATCTCGTCAAGATTCAATTTTGAATTTTGAGGAATTCCAATTAGAATAACGCGCTTCCGTTCCTGCGGAACTTGATAATCAACTGCGTTGAAAATACATTTATCGAGTTCCTCAGGTTTCCTGATTACATAGCCAATGGAAGTAAATGCTTCATAGATCCGTTTTGTGACTTTGATGCCTCCAGGGTGAGCGCTCAACATTCCCGGGACGTTTTCAAAAACGAATAGTTTTGGCTTGAACGCATTGACAATTTTTACGAAACTCTCAAAAAGATAATTTCGATAATCATCATTCATTCCGTTTTTATCTTGTGCACGACCATGAATTGAATAAGCCTGACATGGAGGTCCACCTATAATCAGGTCAACTGAAGAATCGCCAATTTTTCCACGCAATCCTCGTTTGCAAGTGATTGAAGCATTTGAAGAACCATATAATTGTAAAGTTTCCTCAGACCAATCCCCATTCAATAATTCTTCTGTTTTTTGAATATCAAAATGAATCACATCCTTCATGGCTTCTAGTTCTGTGTAACCCCATTTTTTGACTAGGCGATGCCTCAATGAATCGACCATTGGCATTTCCCATTCCACATGAGCCAAAGATGTAAAATGACCAGAAGACATAAACCCTTCAGAAAGGCCCCCGCATCCAGCGAATAAATCTATGAAAGTATATTTATCCATTGTTATTCGGGCATTCTTACCAATTCTTGAATCTGCACATTGAGAAGCTCGGCAATCTTGAGAAGAGTGCCGAGGCTTGGCTGAATAGTGTTCGTACACCATTTGGAGACAGTAGCTGGATCCTTGCCGAGTTGCTCGGCAAGCCATTTGTTGGTTCGCTTCTTCTCCACAAGTATAACTTTGATTCGGTTTATATCTTTGCCCATGATGTTTTTTACTTGTTCAATGGCACAAAGGTAATAATATTCATCGAAGAATCACCCATTTCAAACCATAGGATTGGTTTGAAATTTCAATAAAGTGCATTTTGTGCAACTTTAACCTTCGAAATAAGGGGATTCAGACTCTGCAGCCACAAGAATATCCGGTTCTTCAACAGAATATCTTTTAACGGTAGAACACGTTATATCATTAAGGAGTTTGTTCAAAGCAGCTTCCCGGTTGCTTTTATTGCGGAGTTCACACTCCCAAATACGGATTACTTTCCAACCAAGAGCGGTCAAGGCTTGTGTTGTCTCCTTGTCGCGTTCGATGTTCCGCGTAATTTTAGTCTCCCAAAACGAAGTGTTGCTTTTGGGCAACCTGAAATACTTGCATCCTTCATGGCCATGCCAAAAGCAACCGTCAACGAATATGACGGTCTTGTATTTTTTTAATACAATATCCGGTGACCCAGGAAGTTTCCTATTGTTCAGGCGATACCGAAGCCCCTTGCTGAACAAGAATTTCCGCACCAAAATCTCCGGCTTGGTATCCTTGCCCCTGATGGCCGCCATACAGCGGCTCCGTTGCTCCGGTGTCATCACGTCTGCCATTATTTTTTCCGGAAAGATGTAATTCCAATTCTTGAAATATGGGACGAGTATTGCAGTCCCAACATATCCATTGACTCCTTGCTTAATACAAAAACGGGGCCATTTAATACATTGGGCGTTTTGGGTAGGTTGAATGTATAATTTAAATTTAAAGCTATTGTGTAATTTTCGTTGTTATAGCAAAAGTCAAATGGCAAAAGAAAAATCTGCTCTTTAAGTTTTTCATGTCGTAGTTTCTTGCCATAACATGACGGCACCATTATTCCTAAAATATATTTATTCGTTCTATCCTTGTTTTGACTAAAATCACATGCGGCACTAAATTCTACTGCTATGAGTTGAATGTTGGAGGAATCAACATCTGATAATTTCTTAAATGAGTCACTTAACCACGCTTGATAATGAACATGAAATAGTGAATTAAAAACTTCTTCTTTGTCATGTTGCGCAAACGTACAGACTGCACCTCTGTCCGAAATACGTTTGTGCTCCATTCTTGCAGTATCTATATGGTAGATAGAATTTAGTTTCTCAAGAGAAAATCCATCCGGGAAGGAAATATCTGTGGAATGATTTGCATTTTGCAATGGGGTAAGATATTCCTTCCAATAATCATCTTGATTCTGACATAATAAATGTTTGAATATCGGAGCTAAACTTTCTTTTAAGGCTAAATCCGGTTCTAATTTAGCTTGTGCTAATCCGAATGTACTTTCGGCAATTTTAGAAAACACCAACCTGCACGCTTTATCAAAATTTGTTTGTTCGCCCCAATTATCGGATACGTTAATTGTGGAAATTATTGCATTAAGTGTTTTGGTAGCTGCCTCAAGAACGGATTCGTCAAACTTGAAGATGCATTTTACCAAGTCGGATGAAAGAATTTCTTGAATTTTTGCATCCAAATCAGATTCCGCACTAAGGAACTCCACTTTATCTACACTTGTTACCAATATGGGCTTGATCTTTTGTCTAAACGAATCATCTGTTCTATTTATAAAATCTTTGAATGCGGCAATTTCTTCAGTAACTTTTGTCCAAAATACTAAGATAAAAGGTCCGTTTTCTGTAGAAATATATTTGCTGATAGCGTCCTTGAGTATTGAGTTTGCATCTGCAGATTGAGAAAGTTTAATGTCAAAGAAGGCAAATCTAACACCAGTTAAAGGAGCCTCAGGAAATTCAAATCCATCGTATAAAAATCCCTTACAACCGATACCATGTTTATAAAAGACATCTCTCAGTTGGTTCAATTCTTCCTTTTCGTTATCAACGATGATGATGCGGTTATTTTCAATCATACTATTCTTTTGGGAAAATTATGGCTACTATTGCGCCAGTATATGCATGTGGTACAGAACAATCTTCATTGGAAGGAAAAAGAATTTTACCTCCAATTGTCTCCATTACCAAATTTGAAAAGTAAAGGCCTAATCCCATTCCACCAGGTTTGAGAGTTCTATATGGTTGCACCAATTCGTCAGTTCCCATCTTAAACCCTTCTCCATTGTCAGCGATGACAATTGCTGGACCATCAAAAGACTCAATATCGGTATTAATATAAATTGCTTTGGGTACATTGGAATCAGATTTTTTCTCCTCCTTAATGCAAACCCAATATATGGCATTGTCTATTATATTGGAAATCGTGCTAAGAAGAAGGTTTCCTGGACCTTTGATTTCAAAATCATCAGACTCTTTAGTCAGTATTGGCGTGGAGTAGATAATTTTGTGATAAAGAAAACGAGAATTATGAATTTGTACAGCCCGTTCTACTAATTTTGATGCTGAGGTTTTGATTTTCTTGTTTTGTTTTACAATTGGTGCAAAATTCTCAATCAAGTGAACTAATGATTTCACCCGTTGCTTCAAAAGGCTCTTATCGTAATCAGAATTATTTAATGAAACATTTATAAAGCGAATTTCACGTTCTACTTCATGAAACACAAGACTGAGGTTTAGACCGCTCATTCCTGAATTGAGCATCAAGTCCCTCATTTCATTGTAATCCTTTTCTACTTTCTTTAGTAACGGATTAAATTCTTCGATTAGACCTTTCTTTGCCAATTTAGCATCAAGTTCTTTAATTGTGTCTGATAGACCTATTTTTTTGACGTTTGGGGTATGGGAAGTAAAGGCTTCTATTTTGTTTCTGTCATCAATGGCTATCCGTTCAAACACGCTAAACACTTCTTGAATAATGGAAGTGAACAACCGAAAAGTTCCATTATCAGTAAAACCTTCTCTATTTGTTTTTTCCTTAAGCCCATTTTCGCTTTTAAGCAAATCCAAAAAGACTGCGCCAATTGTCACTTTTTTGCTAAAATGGTCTCCTGCCCGTTGAACTTTTGCTAACTCTAGGCCGAGCCAATCATCGGAAGGTTCTCCATAATTGTATACACGAATGTTATCCCGGAATATCTTTACTCCGCAATTGTCTTTTATGAACGATTTAATTGCAACCCTTTTTCCGGCTCCAAATGTGTAGTCAATGACATTCCCATTCTGATTGAATACATGAAATATGCCTGATATTGGACCGATTTTTGATAAATCCTCATTTATTAATATATTATGGGGTCTATCATTGAAAGATTCTTGTTTTAATAAAAGATCCTGCTCCCCAGATAATTCTCTATTTGCCATTTTAGCCGAGGCAGGAAAGTTAATTGGATTAAACCTATAGTCCCATTTAAAAACGGCACAGCCACTATCAGATGGTTCAATAACAAATTGAAAAGTATACAAACTTTTTGCTAAGACCCAAAGAGGTGTTTTGGCCTCGTCAATCCATTTCTGTTTCTCTTCATCATCGCATACGATTTCAATCTCAAATGAGTCAAGAACCTTAAATGGATTTTTAATATTCTCTATCTTTTGCGCTAAATCTTTCAAAATGGATTTTGTCCATTTTTTCGTTTTAAGTCCGGAAAGAACTATACGGGTGCCATGACCAAGTTTGAACAAGTCGGATATGCCGTCATTAACCTCGACCGACAGATTTTCAATATATTCTTCCGACTGGATTAATTCTTTCCAGTTGATATGGAGTCTAGAACCGAAAAACTCTCCTTTAGCTTGAGATTCTAAAGTTATTTCATCAGCCAAGCGATGTACAGCAAGACGACCTACTCCCTTATTACCTAAAGAAGAACGTTTGAAAATTGGGCTGATTTTGGCTTTTTTCTTTTTGTAATCAGTTCCAATCGTCAACCAAACATTTTGAATGATATCGATAGTCATACCGCTACCGTTATCTTCAATTATAATTTTACGCTCAGAAGAATCTAAATTTTGGAAATAGATAGTAACCTTCGTGGCGTCAGCATCATAGGAATTTTTGACGAGCTCAAAAATTGCTAGGCTATCACTACCAATAAGTTCATCACCCAGTAGATTTATTATGTGGCTGGTTGCTTTTATTGGAAATCTTTCGGAATTCATAACAATTGTGCTATTGCTTTGGCAATGGCATGAGCCATCAATGGAGGCACAGCATTACCAATTTGTTTAAACATGGATGAACGTGAACCTTCAAAGAAAAAATCATCTGGAAATGATTGTATTCTTGCAGCTTCGCGCACAGAAATAGACCTAATGTATTTTGTAGAAGGGTAGATATAGTAATGGCCGTCTTTGGATATATGTGCCACTACTGTGTGACATTTTCCGTTTAAGTCTACCACTTTGAATCTATCCAAAAAGGATGTTATATTGTTTATAGTTCTGATTTCATCAGGGAAATCAGAATTTTTAATTCTGACCCCATCATCCAGCCACATCCTAACAGCCATGCGATATTTTTCGGTATCTATACGGTTTATTGGCCGTGCAGTATGCAGTGTCAGTATATCGGAATCATTGCGCAAATCGAATCTACGAAGATAATCTGATGGCGCAGAACTATATTCAGATGAAGTTCCTCCAGCATAAATAGAAGGAAGATCCGAGAATATATCTTTACATGTCCAATTATTTTGAATCTTCTGAACTATAGGACACCCACGGTCAGAGGATTTTCTCCAACCAAATATAATCACCCTCTGTCTATTTTGCATTACGCCATAATCAGATGAGTTCAAAATAGCAAGATGAACTTTATATCCGAGTTCTCTAAAATGTGATTTTATATTCTCAAAATGATTTTTTTTTGAACTCAGAAGACCCAATACATTCTCAAACACAAATCCCATCGGTTTGTATTTAGCTAGGAATTTGCCATATTGCAAATATAACAAACAACGTTTGTCGTCTGCAATATCTGTGTTATGACGATTTAGCATAGAGAATGCTTGACATGGAGGTCCACCAACAATAAAATCGACCCTTTTTCTGCGTTGTCGTTTTAACACGAAGTCTATCGAATCAAAAATTGATTTTATCGTTGTATCGGAAATTTCTTTATTGATTACCGATGAAATTAAATCCCTAGGAAGTAATCTATAGAGTTCCTCTCTTGTTATTTCATGTTTGAGATAACTTAAATAATTGTTATACAGATTATTTTCCTTAAGGTAATGATAAGCCAATCGCGTTTTAATGGTATAACAAGCGTCAGTATTCATTTCCACATGGGCAACCGGCATAAAGCCACATCGCAAGAATCCCTCCGAAAGAGCTGATGTTCCTGCGAATAAATCGATATATGTATATTTACGCTTTGCGCACATTTTTCCCAAGATAATTCAGATGCAAATCTAGCCATTTTTTCTTATCTATCAATCGTTTTTCTCTCATTTATAAAAAAAACATATTTTCAATTACGCAAATGGCATGACTTCGAAGATTTATCGTGGTTTATCGCTGGGCAATTCAATAGATTTCATACCTTTGCATCAAGAAATCAATCACTTCCATAAGGTTAAAATGAACGAAGAGAACAAAATAATACTCTACCAGGACGATGACGAGATAACTCGTGTGTCGGTGCGCTTTGCTGACGAAGATTTGTGGTTGTCACAAAGTCAGTTGGCGGAGATATATTGTACGACAAAGCAGAATATCAGTCAGCACATAGACAACATCCTAAATGATGGAGAATTAGACCCAAATCGAACTGTAAAGGATTTCTTGACAGTTCGGCAAGAAGGTAAACGCCAAGTGCAGCGCAGTGTTTTGCACTATAATCTTGATATGGTTATCGCCTTGGGCTATCGTGTGCAGTCGCAGGTGGCTACCCGTTTCCGTCGCTGGGCTACTCAGCGGCTTCATGAGTATATCCAAAAGGGATTTTCGATGGATGATGAGCGGTTGAAGCAAGGAGGTAATCGGTATTTCCGTGAGTTACTGCAACGCATCAGGGATATTCGCAGTAGTGAGCGGAACTTCTACCAGCAGGTTACGGACATCTATGCCACAGCCACAGATTATGACCCACGGGACGAGATGACAAAGATGTTCTTTGCAACCGTACAGAACAAGCTGCACTACGCCGTCCATGAGAACACGGCAGCGGAGGTTATCTACAGTCGTGTGGACAACGAAAAGCCGTTTGTAGGTATGACGAACTTCAAAGGCAACTATGTAACCAAAGACGATGTGAAGATTGCCAAGAACTATCTCTCAGAGATTGAACTGCAACGTCTTAACCTGCTTGTTTCCGGTTTCTTGGACTTTGCCGAGTTCCAAGCATTGGAAATGAATCCTATGACGATGAAAGATTGGATAGAGGCATTGGACAATCAGATTATCGCTCACAAACGGAAGGTGTTGATAGGTAAAGGTAACATCTCGCATAAGCAAGCGATTGAGAAGGCTGAAAAGGAGTTCGCCATCTATCGCAAACGCGAAATGGAACTGCTTGAAAGTGATTTCGATAGAGAAATCAAGAAATTAAGAGACAATAATGGCAATAGTTCAAAGTAAATCACTACCTTTGTGCTAAGAAATCATCCGCTGCAACGATGCTCAAAACGCAGAAGTCCAACGGTGGAGTAATAGGAGGAGATTGCTGTTAAGGTGATTCTGAAAAGTGATGATATAGAGCCACTTGGAGAAAGATCACGATTCCTGGTGGCACCACTTCATGAGAAATCAAACTATTGGAGATAAAGAACGTTGCAGTTGTTTATCTCCTTTTTCTTTTACGCAAAAGTTACCTTATCAGTTTCGTGAAGCATCCGCACAGATCGCATCGTGTTAACCCTACCTTTTGAAAAGTGCTCCCCATAATATATGCGCATGATACGACCCAAGACGCATCCGTTCGAAAATTCCGAATAGTTCAAAATTAAAGGTACTCATAAAGCGTAACGAGAGGTAGACCACTTCCATCTTGAAAGCGACTTTGACAGGACAATCAAAAGATTAAAGAAGAAAACGGTATTCACCCAACTAATTCCATTCACCTCAGAATTCAAAGTTATGGCCTGCAGTTTAGCCGACGACCCCGATTGGGGACACAAACCCAGCGATGACGATTTCACAATTGACGCATTATCGTTTAGCGACAATATCGCCAGCACCAAAATCTCCCTCGTTTTAGACACACTCACAAAATCCAACGCCTTTACCAAGGGTGAAACCTATCTGCAAGACAAAGATTACGACACAGCCCGCGCCGTTTTCAAGGTAGGTGCCGATGAATTTCACTGTCCTCTGTGCAGCACACGCTACGGCAATATGCTAACGGAGGGCATAGGCCGCCACTGCATGCTAAGCAAATTTGGGGGACACTGGACGGCCACACTTACGGAGGCCCTCCCCTACGAATCTGCCATCTACTACCTGCAGAAGGGGCTTGAAGCGAAAGTCCCCTTAGCAGCTTTCTCTATGGCACTCTACTACAGCCAAGGACGAGGTTTCTTCCCCGAAGACAAGGAACTTGGCTATAAAACACCTGAAGATAGCAGCCAACTGGGGGTACAAGCCCGCCATTGAGGCGATGAACGAATATAGGAAACACAACAAACGCCCCTGGCTCTCCATCTTAGGCAGAGCCACCTCGGAGGTTGCAGCCGACAGCATCGGCGAATCCATAGGCGAACGCATCGCCAAGGGGCTATCTCATTTATTCTGATAAGCAACGGTGCAACCAAAGGCCCGTAGATTTCAACCAAGGTCAGTAGGAAGTAGTTTAATCTTATGCCACAAAAGTTTGGCTGCAAATAGAAAATGCCGTAATTTTGCACCGCCGTTACGAGATAGCGGCATTATTCAAACCTATTTTATTCCATAAACCACAATGGCAACAAAAATCAGATTGCAGCGTCGCGGCCGCAAGGGCTATGCTTTCTACAGCATCGTAATCGCCGACGCAAGAGCACCACGTGATGGTAGATTTACTGAAAAGATTGGTACTTACAACCCCAACACCAATCCCGCCACAGTAGATTTGAATTTCGAACGCGCCCTTTATTGGGTTGAAAACGGCGCACAGCCTACTGACACCGTACGCAACATCCTGTCGAAAGAAGGTGTAATGCTCATGAAGCACCTTAACGGCGGCGTTCGCAAGGGTGCCTTCGACGAGGCTGCTGCACAGGCTAAGTTTGAAGCTTGGAAGCAGGCTAAGGATGCCAAGGCAAACGCTGCTGCCGAGAAGAACGCTGCTGAAAAGCAGGCTGCCGCAGCCGCTCGCCTCGAGGCTGAAAAGAAAGTTAACGCACAGATTGCAGAGAAGGTGGCCGAGAAGAAGGCTGCTGCCGCTGCCGCCAAGGCCGAGGCTGAAGCCGCTGCTAAGGCTGAAGCAGAAGCTGCTGAGCAGACCGAAGCAGCTGAAGCTCCCGCAGAAGCTTAATTGCGCTACATCTTCACTAATCGAAGCAAAAAGAGGAGGTATGACCGCCTGGCAACAGGGGCTTGCCTCCTTTTCTATTTTTTGAAACACACAAAACGGCGCGTGCAAGCCGGTTTAAGGCGTCATGATAAACGAAACATACCCCTCAAAACTACTGGAACAGGCTGTGCAGGAACTCTCACGACTGCCCGGAGTAGGCCGCAAAACGGCTCTCCGCTTCGCACTCTTCCTGCTGAACCGCCCCACAGATGAGGTGCACGCACTGAGCCAAAGTCTCACGGCACTGCGCGATGACGTGAAACACTGCCGCGTGTGCCACAACATAGCAGACACGGACGTTTGCGACATCTGCGGCAATCCACGGCGCGACCCTGCCGTGATATGTGTGGTGGAAAACATCCACAGCGTGATGCTCATCGAGAACACGGGGCAGTTTCATGGCCTTTACCACGTGCTGGGCGGCGTCATTTCACCCATCGACGGCATCGGGCCCGGCAATTTGGAGTTAGACTCACTCTTTCAGCGTGTTGAGGAGGGAGGCATACAGGAAATCATCTTGGCCTTGAACCCTACCATGGAGGGCGACACCACCAACTTTTACATAGCACGCCGACTGGCACACACGGGTGTAAAAATATCGGTGCTGGCACGCGGCGTGAACGTGGGCGACAATCTGGAATACACCGACGAGGTTACCTTGGGCCGCTCCATCATGGCACGCACCACTCTGACCGCATAAACACCTTTTCATATACGCCACTTATGCTGACTTTACCCCACGCACGCATCCTATATTATATAATGGGTGGCATAGCCATTCTCTTTGCCATCCTTTGCGAGTTGGACATTGTGCCTCCTGCCTACCTGCACGCCGACAGCGCAGAAGAACATTACAGACTGGATATCACCTGCATCCTCATCACGCTGCTGAACACTTACACCGCACTACGACTTCCTGCCTCCACCCGCGCCAAGAAACAGCTTGCCGCCGACAAACGGAAGCACGCCCTCATTCAGTGCAAAAGCGCCATCCTCATGGCAGTGGCCGTGTACATCAACCTTGCGGTGTATTACGGCACCCTGCGTTCCACCGCACTCTACTGCCTGCTCATATCCCTGATTGGCTTCGTATTCTGTTATCCCAAACAGTTGCCTGACGCCGAGAACAAAGACAAGTAACGTTTCACACCTTTCCCTTCCACCATGCTCCTTTCTATTATCATTGTCAACTACAATGTAAAATATTTCGTAGAGCAATGCCTGCGTTCCATAGAGCAAAGTCAGCACATTGACCTTGCGCAGGTGGAAGTATTTGTGATTGACAACCTGTCAAAGGACCAATCAGTAAGTTACCTTCGCGAACGCTTCAGCACACAGTCATGCCCCGCTGTACACATTCTTGCCAACAAATTCAACGCAGGTTTTGGCAAGGCTAACAACCAAGCGCTACAACAAGCCAAGGGTAAATACATACTCTTTCTCAACCCCGACACATTGCTTACGCCGCATACCCTCAGCGACGTATTGGAGGTGGCGCGTAAACATGAAAACTTCGGCTGCATCGGAGTACGCATGCTTCACACTAACGGGCGTTTTGCATCGGAATCGCGCCGAGGCATTCCTACTCCCTGGACGGCTTTCTGCAAAATGTCAGGTCTGTCGACCCTTTTCCCACACAGCCGCACATTCGGGCGTTACTACATGCAGTATCTTGACCAGGAGCAAACCACACCCATCGACATCGTGTCGGGCGCATTCATGCTTACCACAGCGCAAACACTATCCGAGTGTGGGGCTTTTGACGAGAAGTTCTTCATGTATGGCGAAGACATTGATCTTTCCTACCGCATGTTGCTGAAAGGGCTTCAAAACTATTATTGCCCTACCACCATACTTCATTACAAAGGCGAAAGCACGCATAAAAGTTCCTACCGCTACGTACACGTCTTTTATGAAGCCATGCTTATCTTTTTCAGAAAGCATTTCCGCCACTACAGCCTACTCTACACCCTACCCATCCAGTGTGCCATCGTGCTGCGTGCACTCTTGGCCTTGCTTCTGCAACAAATTCGCCTGCTCAAGAAGTTTCTCAACCCCAATGTAACACGACGCAAAGAGCGTTTTCTGTATGTTGGCCGCCATGTGGACGATTTCCTGCGTCTTGCTGGCAACTATTCGCTCGACGTACGCTGCATCGCTGCCGACGAAAGCACCCTACCCCAAGGACACCGCCACATCGACACGGCTCCGTACCTGCACATCGTATATGACATGGCCGATTTTAGCACTGACTGCATTTTGGAGAGTTTCCGCCTTCAACAGCCTCGACATGCACACATTGGTCTGTATTACCCCGACACCGATATTCTTATCACGGGTAACCGCACCTATCACTAAGACGCCATGACCCTACGCCTACGTCCTTTAGAACCAGAAGACTTGGATTGGCTGTACTCCATCGAGAACGACACCGCCTTATGGGACACCTCCAATACGGACATTCCCTACTCTCGCTATGCATTGAGGCAGTATATTGCTGAGCAGTCATCGTTCCATGAATGCGGCGACCTGCGGCTCGCCATTACACTGAACCACGATGCTGATTTTTCCAAAGCAAAAAATGCTTGCGAGCCTTCCCCCGCCATAGGATTGGTCGACATCATGGGCTTCTCACCCCTACACGCTCATGCCGAGGTTGGAATTACCCTGTTCAAGCAGTACCGAGGCTGCGGTTATGGCACCGAAGCCTTGCGCCAAATCTGCCAAATAGCCAAGAACCGCCTGCATTTGCATACGCTTATAGCCCATGTAAGCATCTCCAACGAAGCCTCATTACGTCTTTTCCAATGTGCAGATTTCCAACACATAGGCACCTTAAAAGAATGGCATTGTATCGACGGGATTTTTGTTGATGCCTATCTTTTTCAGAAGATACTATAAAAAACATGGCATCAATCTTTGGCCGTTAGCAAAAAAAGCCGTATCTTTGCACTCGCAAAAAGCAACAACAATCATTCCCCCTTGGTGCGTTAGTTCAGCTGGTTAGAATACATGCCTGTCACGCATGGGGTCACGGGTTCGAGTCCCGTACGCACCGCCAAATCAAATGGTACCCTGACCGAGTGGCTAGGTAGCGGTCTGCAAAACCGTGTACAGCAGTTCGAATCTGCTGGGTACCTCTTTCAAGAAAGATATGCGCTGGCGTATCTTTCTTTTTTTATTCCCTGAACCTTTCACGGCAACACATATGTGCATTTTCAAGGGATAGAACTGCTTACATCAAAAGTATTTACGTAAATTTGCAATTTCAAAGGAGGCGTTTCCCGTTGCCGTGCCACATCCACTCCTAAGCGCACGGCACATCAGGAAGCTGAAGTCTGCAAGTTGCGCATCGACAAGCAGCAAGAAGATTTCAAGCCACCATGATTAGAAAAAAATACTTATGGGATTTTTCAGCAATATCTTCTCAAAAAAAGAGAAAAAAGAAGTACTCGATGCCGGGTTAGAGAAAACTAAAACAAGTTTCTTTAGCAAACTTACACGCGCCATTGCCGGCAAAAGTAAGGTGGATGATGAAGTGTTGGACGAACTTGAAGCTACACTCATCACCTCCGACGTGGGCACGGACACCACCATTGACATCATACACCGCATTGAAGAACACGTGCAGCGTGACAAATACGTAGGCACGTCCGAACTTCACCGCATCCTGAAAGAGGAAATCGGTGCACTTCTCACCCAAAGCGGTAACGATGAGGGCGAAGGATTTGTCATTCCCGAAGGACGCAAACCCTACGTCATCATGGTGGTTGGCGTGAATGGCGTGGGCAAAACCACCACCATTGGCAAATTGGCCTATCAGTTCAAGGAGGCCGGATTGAAGGTTGTATTAGGAGCCGCCGATACGTTCCGCGCCGCTGCCGTTGAGCAACTTGTCATTTGGGGCGAACGTGTAGGAGTTCCCGTTGTAAAGCAGAAAATGGGAAGCGACCCCGCAAGCGTTGCCTACGACACTATAAGTTCTGCCAAAGCCAGCGATGCCGATGTCGTGATTATTGACACTGCCGGCCGTCTGCACAACAAAGTGGGGCTCATGAATGAACTCACAAAAATCAAGCGTGTGATGCAAAAGGTCGTCGAGGGCGCACCTGACGAGGTCCTCCTTGTGCTTGATGGAAGCACGGGGCAGAATGCTTACGAGCAAGCCAAGCAATTCATCAAGGCAACCGAGGTCACTTCGCTCGCCATCACCAAACTTGATGGCACTGCAAAAGGAGGCGTAGTTATTGGCATTTCGCACCAGTTACAAGTACCTGTCAAGTACATCGGGTTGGGAGAAGGAATGAAAGACCTGCAACCTTTCAGCCGCACCGACTTTGTTGCCTCCCTTTTCGACTGACGCTCTCCCCTCACCCTCACACCGGGCACCTTCAGTTTCTCACCCTCCCACCCCCTTTTCACTTTTAGCGCACCCTACCCCACTGCATGCACAAGGTTGACATTATCACCATGGGATGCTCCAAAAATCTGGTCGACTCGGAGCAGCTTCTCAATCAGTTCAAGACACACGGATTTGAGGTCTACCATAATCCCCCACAGATGCACGGCGACATTGCCGTAGTCAACACATGTGGGTTCATAGCCGATGCCAAGGAAGAAAGCATCAACATGATTCTGGAACTGTGCGCCTTAAAAGAAGAAGGCGAACTGAAGCACCTCTTCGTAATGGGGTGCCTGTCCGAGCGTTACTTGAGTGAACTGAAGCACGAAATTCCGCAGGTTGACAAGTTTTACGGCAAATTCAACTGGAAGAACCTGCTGGCCGACCTAAGCAGTCGTTTCGACGAAAGCACCGCATCGCACCGCATGCTCACCACGCCTCCCCACTATGCCTACCTCAAGATATCCGAAGGCTGCGACCGCCATTGCGCCTACTGCGCCATTCCCATCATCACAGGGGCACACGTAAGCCGTCCTATCGAGGATATTTTGGAAGAAGTGCGCCATCTCGTGTCATGTGGTGTAAAAGAGTTCCAGATTATTGCGCAGGAGCTTACTTACTATGGCGTCGACCTCTACAAAGAGCAGCGCTTGCCCGAACTCATTGAGCGCATGGCGCATATTCCCGGTGTGGAGTGGATACGTCTGCATTATGCATATCCCACCCACTTCCCGCTCGACCTCTTGCGTGTGATGCGCGAAAACGACAATGTGTGCAAATACCTCGATATGGCCTTGCAACACATTGCCAATCCTGTGCTCTCGCGCATGCAGCGCCACATCACTAGCCACGAAACCATCGAGCTGCTGCGCCACATACGCAGCGAAGTACCAGGCATCGCCCTGCGCACCACACTCATGGTAGGTTTTCCCGGCGAAACCGAAGATGACTTTAACGAGTTGCTCGACTTTGTACGCACCACCCGCTTCGACCGCATGGGCGCTTTTGCCTATAGCGAAGAAGAGGGCACCTGGGCAGCCTTGCACTATACGGATGATGTGCCCGAGGAAGTGAAGCAGGAACGCCTCGACCGCCTCATGGCCTTGCAGGAAAGCATTGCGAGCGAACTTGCCGAGGCGAAAACTGGCAAAACTTATCGCGTCATCATCGACCGCACAGAGGGCGACTACTACATCGGCCGCACACAATACGACTCTCCCGAGGTTGACTGCGAGGTACTCATCCCCAAAACGGAGGATAAAACATTGCACATCGGCGAGTTCTATCAAGTACGCATCACCGAGGCTGATACCTTCGACCTTTATGGCGAAGTCATTAGTTAACACGTTGCCATACAATACTCTTCAGGCATTATGAACAACAAAGACTTCATCAACACGCTTGCTGCCCGAACGGAACACACGGCCAAAGAGACGCAGGCTCTCACCGAGTCACTGATTGCACTCATTGCCGAGGACACCTCCGACCAATGCGCACTGGCCATACAGGGCTTTGGCAGTTTTGAGGTGAAAAAGAAAATGGAGCGCATCGTTGTCAACCCTGCAACCAAGCAGCGCAAACTCATCCCTCCCAAACTCGTAATGGGCTTCAAACCAAGTGCCGTACTTAAGGAGAAACTCAAATAGCCACGCCCACTACCCATCTCCTTGCTACCAGCCAACCATCCCCGTACCACCCGTTTACCCCACCACATGAAGAAAAAGATACTCCTACAGGAACTGGCTGAGCACTTTGCTGCTCGCGAAGGCTTGACTAAAAAGAAAGCCGAACTCTTCGTGCGCACTTTCTTCGACCTCATTGAGCAGGGTATTTTTGAAGACAAATTTGTAAAAATCAAAGGTTTTGGCACCTTCAAACTGGTAGCAGTGGGAGAACGCGAAAGCGTGAACATCAAAACGGGCGAACGCATCCAGATAGGCGGACACTCCAAAATGGCCTTTGTGCCCGACACGGCTCTCAAGGAATTGGTAAACAAGCCGTTCGCGCACTTTGAAACAGTAGACCTTAACGATGATACCACACAGCAGGAGTTGGATGCCATTGATAAAGAAAGCGCTACTTGGGAGACAAACGATGAGGCTGACGATGAAGAAGAAATGCTGATTGCCGTAACCGAGGCGCAACCCACACCTTCTGCACAAGAAGCCGCCGATACAGATTCGCCAGCCCCATCGGCCCAACCCACTCCACCCGAGAAGGTGGAGGCAGACGACGAAACGCCCACCGAAACACCCATCACCGTGCACGTCCCAGCAAACAAGGACGAAGTGACTGACGAACCACAAACTCTAACAGCCACCGAACACCACACGACTGCCAAACCGGCTTCTGAAGAAATGCCGGTAGAAACCAAGACTGAGCAACAAGAAGAAACACCCGCCGAGGTCGGTGACATAGCAACCAGCGCGCAAACAACCATCGAGCAGCCCGCATCGGCATCCAGCGCCGAAACGTATGATAACGATACCGAGCAGGAGATTATTGTGTCAGAACCAACCCCCATCAACAACCAGCCCGAGTTAGCACAGGCTACCACAGCAGCAGAGCCCTTTACCTATACTTACACGGAGAAATCGAACAAGAAACTATACCGTGCATTAAAGTGGGCAGGGCTTATCCTCTTCATGATACTCCTCTCAGTTAGCAGTTACTTTGCAGGCTACTATCGTCTGCTCTGCCCCTGCAACTTCTTCGACACTGTTACCCTCAACGACTCACCCGCCGCGCAACAGGAAGCAGTTCGTCAAACGGTGCGCAGTGCCACCCCCGCCACGCCCCCAGCATCACGCCACACCGACTCGCTGACCACCAAGCCGCAGGCTAAACAAGCCAAGTCGGCATCTCATGACACAACACATGTAGCGCAGTCCACCAAGGCCACCACTCACCCTTCTACCCCCAAACAGTCTGTCAGCGCCAAACCAGCAAAGGAAGACAGCAAACAGTCCGACACGGACGCCGCACCACAGAACATTTATTATAAGGTAAAACCTGGCGACAACCTTTCGCGCATCGCTCGCCGCTATTACGGCACCGACACAATGGTGCCCGCCATACTCCGCCACAACCGCCTGCGCAATGCCGACAATATTACCATAGGTCAGACACTCGTGCTGCCAGCACAGGGTATGAAGCAATAAGTATTCCCCATCTCTCTCAAACACATACCGACACGGGTTCGACCGCTTTTCCCATCACCATCCACTTCACGAGTGAATACAGGTAAATGCTCTTGCGTTATAGTATATCGGCGGGAGAATTTTTGAGAAAAATTGTATGGTAAACACATGAGCGACAGATGTTTGCCCCTCTCACGCCTTGATTTATCATAGAGACTTAGAGACCTACATTACTGAAATCCATATAGGAAACAGGAAGTGCCAAGTAGAATTCCGTTGCCGCGCGTTGCACACGGCCGAGGACAACGTTGCACACGGCCATGGACAACGTTGCACACGGCCGTGCACGACGTTGCACACGGCCGCGGACAACGAAGAAAGCCCGTTGCCATAATGGTTTCACTCCTCCGCGAAACGGCGCAGCGGATTTGCGACAGCAATTGCAGGATGACGCGCGGAGAGAAGCGTAAGGGGAGTTTATCAGATACAAAGGAAAAGGATGTCCTGATACACACAGAGCGTACAGGACATCCTTTGTTGTTTGGAGCACAGAGAGATGCACTCGATTAGCTATTTCACAGCCTGCATGGAGGCAGCAAAGATTTCATCCTTGCGGTCGATGGTGAAACGACGGAACTTTCCACCCATACGGGTGAGCTTGGTGCCGTTGCTTGACAGGGCTTCTTTGTCCGTAATCCACTGTTCTGCGCGGTAGTCGGCTTCTTGGCCTACGGGTGACACCTCGGGGTCGTACATATAGTGCAGGCGACGCATGCAGACGCTGAATTGGCCGTCGGTTATTTGATAGACGAGTTGGTAGTAGAAGCGAACACGGTGGGTGCTCCACGCCGTGCGCTTGAAGTAGAGGTACTCCTCGATGCTGGCCGCTATGACGCCGTTCAGACTGTCGGCTTCGGTGATGCGGGCTTGGGGCAGATGCTCGGGACCATTGACCAGCGCGCTCTGCACATATTGCTTGAGCGCACTGTAGAGTTCGCCGCGGCTTTTACCAGCCACCGTGTAAGTAGAATCAAACTGTACGAAGCCATTGACAAGGGGTACGGCGCCTGCCAAGTAGCGTTGGTCGACGACGGAACGCTGGGCGAGAACAGCCTGCGTCATGCATGCAAGCAGGCAGCACAAGAGTAATTTCTTCATGAGTGATATGGGTTAGATGGGTAGGGTGCATGTCAGGGAAAGCAACTCTGCGCACCACAAGCAAGCCGTGGTGCCTTGCCACTGAGACATGTGCAACTCTCAAGGTGTTGCAAATATAATGGAAACTGCGGGCAGAACCATGCTTTGCGATGAGATGTTAGCATTTTTTATGCGTAACACGGTGCTACGCGCCTTAATCATAGAAGTGTTCAAGCCCCGCCACGCCATTGTAGTCAATGCGCACCAGCGCAAGGGCATGCCCTGGCATGGAGTCGCCAGCCGAACAGCGGTCTTTGCAAGCTATGATGTGCTCGAATTCTGCGAGTGTGATTTTTCCACGCCCCACATCGACCAAAGTGCCCACAATGGCGCGCACCATGTTGCGCAGAAAGCGGTCGGCGGCAATTTCAAAGCGCCACAGGCCAGGCTCAACCTCCTCCCAATGGGCACGGGTGACGTGGCAGATGTTCGTTTTGGCATCGGTGTGCAACTTGCTGAAACTGGTAAAGTCGCGCACCGAAAGCAGATGTTCAGCAGCCTCGTTCATGAGGTCGAAGCGCAGAGGGAAGGTGATGCGAGCAGCATAGTACCTAAGAAAGGGGTCCTTGTGCGTATAGACCCAGTAATGGTACGTGCGGCAGGTGGCAGAGAAACGCGCATGTGCCTCAGCTGGCACGGCTACGATGCATTGCACGGCAACGTCGGAGGGGAGCAGACGATTGAGTTTGTAGGCAAGTTGGTCGCCATCGATGCACTGGACTGAATCGAAATGAGCCACCATCATGCGGGCATGCACCCCCGTATCGGTGCGGCCGGCACCTGTTACACTCACGGGCTCGCGCAGCAGGGTAGCGAGCGCATCCTGCAGTGTTTGCTGCACACTCACGGCATTAGGCTGCACTTGCCAACCGTGGTATTGTGTTCCGTCGTAGGAGAGTCTGATAAAATAGCGCACGAAAATCTTGGGAAAAACAGAGGTGTAACTTGAAGAACGCCTGCTGCGCCAAAAGCCTGTCGCGTGATAGGGCACGGAGGACGCGGATGAGCAGACTTGAACGAAATCGGGCCGTGCAGGAGGGATGTGTCCCTAACCTGCACGGCCACGATACGCATGTGCCAGATGAACCGGCCTGATGTATTCGTTGCCAAATAACGTTTAGGCCTCTGCCTCAGCAGCCACCTCGAAAGGTATCTCTACAGAAACCTCCTTGTGGAGCTTGACGGTGGCGGTGTATGAACCAACCTCCTTGACGTCCTTCACAACGATAGTCTTGCGGTCAATCTCGAATCCGAGCTTAGCAAGTTCTTCAGCGATGTGCAGTGAATTAACAGAGCCGTAGATGGCACCCGTTGCGCTCACCTTGGTGGTGATCTTCAAGGGTTCGAGTGCAGAGAGTTTCTCAGCCAGTGCCTCAGCGTCGGCCTTGATCTTGGCCAACTTGTGAGCACGCTGCTTAAGGTTCTCGGCCAGCACCTTCTTGGCGCTTTCAGATGCGATGACGGCCTTGCCAGTGGGGATAAGGTAGTTGCGGCCATAGCCGTTCTTAACGGTTACGATATCGTCCTTATAACCAAGACCTACCACGTTTTCTTTCAAAATCAGTTCCATGTCTTTACCTCCTTTTTATTATTTCATCAAATCGGTTACGAAAGGCAGGAGTGCCAAGTGGCGGGCGCGCTTTACGGCCTGTGCCACGCGACGCTGGTACTTGAGTGACGTACCGGTGATGCGGCGCGGAAGAATCTTACCCTGCTCGTTCAGGAACTTCTTGAGGAATTCGGGATCCTTGTAGTCGATATACTTGATACCGCTTTTCTTGAAACGGCAATATTTCTTTTTCTTCACATCCACAGTGGGGGGAGTGAGATAACGGATTTCAGATTGTGCTTGTGCCATGATTAGTCCTCCTTCTTATATTTGTTACGACGTTTCTCTGCATACTGTGCAGCATACTTCTCAAGTTTCACCGTCAGGAAGCGGATGATGCGCTCGTCGCGACGGAAAGCGATGTCGAGCTTTTCAACCACCTGCGGCTCGGCCTTAAATTCGAGCAACTGGTAGAAACCGGTGGACTTTTTCTGGATGGGATAAGCCAACGACTTGAGGCCCCATTCTTCCTCGTTGATGATCTCAGCGCCCTGGGCAGTGAGGACATCCTTGATTTTTGCGACCGTTTCCTTCATCTGTTGGTCAGACAAAACGGGAGTCATAATGAAAACGGTCTCGTACTGATTCATCATAGGTTGATGTGTTAGTAAGTTGTTATTTCTGCAAAATTGCGGCGCAAAAATACGCATTTCTTTTCTATCACACAATGCTTTTGCCCAACAAATGCGGTTCAATAGCAAAACTCTTGCATTTTCGATACCTTTTATGGAAATTTCGAGATGCTGTTGTGCTATTGAACCGCATGATTCATGCTTGAATGTTGGCAGCAGAGGCGAGTGTGTGGCCGGAGCGCGGAAGAGCAGTGACGACCTTCCCCACCCCACACCTGCTACCGTGCATGGAAGCGATGCTTACTCCCAACCAAGGGCGCTGGCACCGAGTACGGCAGCCTCACTGCCATTGAGGGCAGAGACGAGGAGTTTGGCTTTGCCTTTCATCGTGTAGAGCACGTGCTCGTCATAGGCTTCGCGAAGGGGCTTCATGAGGTATTCGCCAGCCTTGGTCAGACCGCCGAAGAAAACGAAGGCTTCGGGTGAGTTGAATGTGGCGAAGTCGGCGCAGGCGCGACCAAGCACTTTGCCCGTGTAGTTGAAGATGCGCAGGGCAATGGCATCGTTCTTCTCGGCAGCCTTGAAGACATCGTAGGAGGTGATTTCCTCGGGCTTGAGGGCACGTAGTTCGCTTGGCTCGCTGCTGTTTTCGAGGAACTCGCGGGCTGTGCGTGCTACACCCGTGGCAGAAGTATAGGTTTCGAGGCAACCCTTGCGACCGCAGCCGCAGGTGCGTGCTTTGTCGGTGGTATCGATGACGAAATGGCCCAATTCGCCAGCAAAGCCATCGCTTCCATAGACCACGCGACCATCTACCACGATGCCAGAACCTACGCCTGTGCCAAGGGTGATCATGATGAAGTTCTTCATGCCACGGGCAACGCCGTAGGTCATCTCGCCCATAGCGGCTGCATTGGCATCGTTGGTGACGCGGACGGGAATACCGAGCGCTTTCTCAAACATCTCGGCGCAAGGCACGATACCTTTCCACACGAGGTTGGCGGCATTTTCGATATTGCCCGTGTAATAGTTGGCATTGGGGGCTCCGATACCCATGGCGCGCACATTCTGAATGCCACCTACGGCATCGAGTGCTGGTTGGAGTGCCTCGACGGAAGCCTTCACGTAGTCGTCGAAGTCTGAGTATGCACGGGTAGAAATGACGGTCTGCGACTTGATGTTGCCGCGTTGGTCTACTATGCCGAACACGGAGTTTGTTCCGCCCATGTCCAAGCCTATCACATAGGATTTTTCGAATTCGTTTTCCATGATATTACCTTTAATGTTGTTTTGCTCGCAAAAATACTACTTTTTTGGAATGTTGACCTTGCAACAACGGCTTTTTTCTGCGGTTCTATATTATAATAAGGTGTGAGTGGGGACAGCTGGCCTGCACGATGCTTGGTGAGGCAAAGCAAACGCCGCCCGAACCAAAACGGCACGGGCGGCGTGGTTTGTGTAGTTTATGTAGCACGAGCCTGCAAGCAGACATGGGTGCTGACACTTAAATTAGTTCTCGAATACGGGTTTCGGCTGAAGAATTTCGGGAGCGTTGGAGATTTGCTCAACCATACCTTCAGGCATGGTTTGGATTTCTCCGTTGTCCACGAGAGCCTGCATATCGGCCTTGAACTCATCATAAATCTCGGGGGTGATGATCATCCACTTGTTGCCATAGTCACCGATGCGGAGTGCAACCTGGCGGAAGAAGCCCCACTGCTCGAAGTAAGGCATGAGGTTGTAGCCAGAGAGACGGGAGATCTTGCGAACCCAGTTCATCATGAAGGGGGCAGAGTTCTGGTACCAGTTGTTACCTTCGACGAGATAACCCTTTGTCACCCAGCAGGAGTTGGGATAATTAGCCACAAACTGGGAATATTTACCATTCTTGTTGCCATTCATGGCCGAAGCGAGGAGTTCGTATTTGTCTACAGCGCCCTGCTTTTCAACCTGAGAACCGTTTTCATCATCATTCTGACGAAGGCTCTCGTACCAGTCCTTTGCAATGTCGGGCTTACCGTTCTGCACGAAGTAGTTGTAGACAAAGAGGAAGGGGCAGAGGGTTTCGCCTACGCCAACCTCGTGTATGGAGATGGCCTTCTTTGCATTCAGCGTGGGGGCCTTGATGAGGGAGTCCTTCATCGTTTCAGCAAACTTGCGCATTTCCGTGCTCACGAGTTCATTGCGATACTGATAAGCGAGGTGGCGCATGTTGCTCTCCATAGAAGCGATGCTGCTGTAGTCGCCCTGCAGGAAAATCTTGCGGGCAAGATCATACGAACTGCCTGCTTTCACAGAACCGTCCCAGGAACTTGTCATACGGTTGTTGGGATAACCCATGCGCTTGATGTTGAAGTAAGAGTTCATATTGTTACTTACTTCGCCCAGGCCAGACCAGCAGAAATAAGGCAGCATCTGATGCTGATGACCCCACTCGTGCGACAGACCCCAGATGCAGTCTTCATCATTGTAGACAAGCGTCTTGCAGCTCAGCACGCGAGGTTCCTGATCCACATGGAAGGACACGCCAAGACCGCCTTGGAACATGTAGTACGTAAAGTTGACGTAGGCTGCTGTACGGTTGTCGGGAGCTTTGTTATACTTATGCAGACCAAGAATATCGTGTTCCCAAATGGCAAGGCTGTCGAGCACATGGATGAACTGGCGGTAGCCAAGCGAGGTGCCGTCGGTAGCCACGCAGTTGCCATAAAGTCCCTTAGAACGCTGGTCGGGAAAGTCGTCTTTCACACCACGGGCTGTCCATATGGAGTGTACTGCATCGCCCACTACGTCAAGACACTTGTTAGGTGCTACACGGCAGATTTCATGCATTTCCTCGTTTGTCTTGCTGAGGTCGAGGTAGCCGTTTACGTGGCCATTGATAAAGTGAACCGTGATTTTGGGCTGGGCAGCTACATTGGCATCGGCATAATAGCAAACGTAGGCAAGACCATCGTTTGAATTCGTGTAATCAATCACATTCAGACCGTTGTGTAAGGAGAAATTAGAAACTTCGGGGTTTCCGCCATCGAAGTTGCCACCAATTTTTCCCACATACCAAGCCATGACCTTGAGGGGCACTGACACGCCATCGGGCAGACCGCTCACAGCAATGGCATGCTTGCCCTTGGTGATGTTGATACCCGTCACACCCTGAAGCTGGTCGTAGAATTTGCCTGGAGCGTTCATCTGTTCGGAGAAGGTCTGGGGCGAGGTGCGGCACACATACTCAGCCACACGGTAGTTCTTGTCGTAGGTGCCGTTATACAACTGCTTAGCCAGCGTCTGGATGAAATCGTCGTCGACAGCTTCAATTTGCTGCATCGTAACACCATCTTTCAACTTGGTCATAGCTTTGTCCGCAAACAGACCGAACAGACCGCTGAGGTTGTCGATACGGAACTGCATTTCGGCACACGAAGCGAAGTCGCCCTTACCCGAAAGCACCTTGAACTGAATGGACTCAGGTTTCTGGAGGCCACCTTCGAAGTCGTATCGATACGTGCCCTGAGCCTTTTCCCAGTCTACCGTAGCCACCTTGCGGTAGTCGGCATCGCCTTGGCATTTCACGTAAATCTCTACTTCGCCGAAGCAGCCATTGTCCGTATTATCATTACGCGTGATGTAGTTGACGTAGTCGATGCGCTCAACATCCTGGAAGTTGTAAGTCAGAATGGCGGGGTTCTCGGCACTCACTACGAACTTCGTACCCGTCCATGCAGTATGATAGAACGTGCTGAGGTCGTTGTCATAGGATTTTTCGATACCGTATCCGCTCTGGCTGTTGTTGGCGGTAGCGGAAACAGGCAGCACGGAATCATCGGACGTCATGTCGGCAATCGACTCATTGCGCCCCTGCGTAATCACGAGAGTTTCTGAGAGACCTTTTTCTGCGTTGGCAAAGACTACGTTAGCCACACGAGGCGTGGGATTCACGTTTTCCTGCAAATGCACATAAACAGTACCATCAGCCGCCGTGCGCACCGATATCCATTCAGCATCGGTTGTAGCGGTAAAAGGCACATTGGCCGTGATGTCATAGCAGAGTGTACGCTCACGGAAACTTACCAATTGCTTGTGGGGGGCTACAATCACGGGGGCAGCTCCATCAGGCAACGTTACCTGTGCCTGCATGGGCTGGAAAGCCATAAGGGCGCTCAGCAAAGCGGCACTGGTGATAATGTGTTTGATATTGTACATAGTAAATTGAACTTTCATGGTTAAATAATACGCCGTGTCCGTGGTTTAGTAGACCACTACTTTCTTGCCACCGACCACGTAAACGCCCTGCGGGAGGTTCACGCTAACAGACTGGCCATTGAGCCGACCCTGCCAAACGATGCTGCCGTTAGCCGACACGATACGCGTCAAGCCTTGCGCATTGCCGCTGAGTTCAAGCGCACCGCGACGAGGCATAACACTCAAGCCAGCAGCCTGTCCGGCCTGCACGGTTGCAATGCCCGTAGAGGTTTCCTTACCCACACGAAAGGTGGTGGTGGTGTAGGTCAACTCGGGATAAACACTGCTCTTAAGCACTGCGTAAACTTTGGTGTACGGCTGCAAGAAAGTCATGTTGCCATAGGTGTTAGAGCCAGTGGCAGGATACCAGTCACCCGTCTTGTTCGAAGAACTTGCTTTTACAAATTCGACAGCGTCACCCGCTTCATTCTCGTGATAGAAAGTGTAGCTGATGCTTTTTGCACCATCCGGATCGAGCAGCCAGTCGCGGAAGCTGACAATGTATTCTTCCTTGTTACGGTCGCTCCAACTGGGACAGAGGGGCACATAATAGCCACGGGTGTCCTGCTGCAAAGCCGACGTAATGTCAATTGTAGATTCCTGCGGAGTGTAACTGAGATGCACGGGCTGGTTGCTGGCCGAAGGCAGGGAAGCGAACGACAGTTTGTTGCCGCCGCACGAATAGGAGTTCAATTTGCACTTGGCTGGCAATGCCACGCTTGTAAGCTGGTTGTTAGCCACCCACAGGTCATTCAACAGAGCGGAAGCACTAAGGTCGAGTGTTGCAAGTGAATTGTTGTCAGCCATCAGGGTACGCATTTCAGTCATGCCGTCAGAGGCAAGCTTCAGCGTAGAAATGTCGTTATCCGAACAAAGCAACACGGAAACTTGGGGACTGTAACCGAGGTTCAAAGTACCCGTAAACTTGTTCCCACTACACTTCAGCACATCGATGTTAGTATTCGTCAGCAGCGCAGCCGAAGCAAACTGATTGTTGCTGATATCGATGTACTGCAAACTGGCTGTCTTCAGCGAGAAGGATGCACCAGCTCCCGTGTTACTCTTCATGCCGTTTCCTGAGAAATTGACAGTTTCGAGAGCAGCATTAGTTTTCTCAGTGATAGTTACATACTGCAGTTTGTTATTAGCGCAGTTAAGGTCCGTCAGGTTGGCACAACCTGCCACATCAAGTGTGGTGAGCTCGTTGTTCTGACAATAGAGCGAACGGAGCGAAGGCATCTCCGACACGTCGATAGCCGTCAGTTTGTTGTCTGCGCATACCAACGTATTGATACGCTTGTGACCTTGGAGGACAATGGTACTACCCTTCACGGTACCCTCAATCGTGAGCAGGTCGTCGTTGGTAGCGGCATAGGCCACGGGGTTGTTATCACCCCAGTCCACCGTCACGCCAGCCGTTGTCTGGTTTACCTGCAGGGTGATGCTCTCGCCCACAGCCTTGGCCGTGGTCATCTTGACAGCATACGTCTGCGCCATAGCCGGAGCTACGGTAAACAAACCCGTTGCAAGCATGGCGACAAAGAGTTGTTTTCTTTTCATAGATTGATAAGTTTGAAGATGTTTTCCAAGTAATTGTTTGGTGCATGCATATATCCCAAATACACACAGCCTTCATGCTGCCCTGAAAGCCCTATCCTCACTGCACACGTTCCTCTCTATCATCCTTTACGTAGGGGTATAACCCCACAGACTTAATTGGAAACTGCATAGTATAAAATAAGGTCAACAACACAGGATGAAGCTATCCAAACAACAATAAACCAAACATATAGAAGTTCCCACGCTCCTATTTTGCTGGTTCACGTTGCAAAAGTGCGAAAAAAAAACAGGCCTTACAACTTTTCTCTTATAAAAATAAGGCACTTAGAAGTATTTTTGAACCCTCCCTTGACAGGAAAGAGAAACAAGACCTTGGCATTCATCAAACCAAGCAACGAGCTATCAGGATTGACTATTCCAAGAATTACAAAGGTATCCCTACTGATTTAAGCACGCAGGGTGCGGACAAACTCCTCGGCGGCGTGAAGCGTATCGAGTTTGCCTACATCCAGCAAACGCAGGTCTGGTTGCAGCACACCTCGTATATCTGCCTGATGGCAAACAGACAAATAGAAATCCATAATCGGAAATTTCTGCGGCCATGAAACCATTAGCTGCACCAGTCGCTGGCCGAACAAGTGGATACCCGAGAAGGCATAACGATGCAGTTTATCCACATCGAGCGAAGAATAGGGCGTACGCACTTCGCCCGTTGCGATATTCGTCCATCCCATCAGTCGCATGTCGTCATCAAAGAGCAAGTAACGTGTGGTTTGCCTTTCACTCACCAAAAGGGCTGCATCGTGTGTAGCATGTTCCGTGTAAAAACGCCCGAGGTTGGCATTCGAGAGGATGTCGACATTATGAATAAGTATCGGTGCAGCCTTGTCGGTGAAGAGCGAGGCGGCCTTTTTCAAGCCCCCACCCGTATCAAGCAGCGCATCGCTTTCGTCACTGATGCGCACGGGAATGTCAGCGGGATGTGCTTGCAGATAGTCCACAATCTGCTGGGCAAAATGATGCACATTCACCACTACCTCGTTAGCCCCAGACTTTATCAACGTACGGAGGGTATGGGCAAGCAAAGGTTCACCCTCAACGGGCACCAAAGCCTTCGGCATGTGGTCTGTAAGCGGCTTGAGACGTGTGCCCAAACCAGCAGCGAAAATCATGGCATTCATATCCTACGGGGTAATTCTATGGATGTTAGGATGTAGGTTGCGCAGCAGCCGCATGGCTCCAGTTGCACTCCTTATTATATAACGCCGAAGCCTTCTCTTCTCATCCAAACTCCTTATTATATTTATAATTGGGCCGACTACTCGGAGAGAGCAGCCGGCCCTTTTCTCATTGATGATGCTATTTGCGCGCAATCCTACTGTACACCACTTGCACTTGTATCGGCGTATCAGCGCCGCCCTCAAGTTTCACAGAGGTCAGCCCCAACATATTGCGCACACGCAGCAGCGTTTGAGTGGAAATGCCGTAAATGTTTGTACTGTTGGTGTAGTCGGCCCGCACGGGCACAAGCACCACCTTGTTCCATTCGGTATTTTCTGTCTCCCATGCGGCATACTTGCGGTTGCGCTCTTCCTCGCTGTCGGTGGGCATCACGCCAGCACCTTCATCGCGCTCTTTCTTCAGAGTAGCAACAAGGGTGGCAATGTTTGCGAACTGATAGACGTTGGTGGACGCGTTGTATTGTGTAAGATACGAGGTTTTGGAGTCCGGCAACTTATCCTTCTCAAAGAATGTAAACATGTCGGCCTTTCGCAGCAGCAGCACATTCTGGGGACAGGGAAAAACATCCTTCGATCCCGAGGTCGGCACATACCGGCGCAACGAAAGCTGCACCTGGTTGATGCTGTCGCGGTAATGCTCACCAGCCACAATGTCTGCCACGGGCAAGGTCAATTCGGTGTAAAGACCGAGCGGAGTCTTCATGTAGGTGCAATTTTGCTGCTGCACCTCGTCGAGTGTCATGGCATCGGGGTAATCGTCTACAATGCGCGTATTCTGCAACACCTCTTCCGTAGCTCCCATGCGCTGCATGCCATCCACAAGGGTGTCGTTGCCGGCCTCCGTTTTTGTGTGATAGCGGAAATACAGGTTCAGCCCCATCATTTCGGCTGAAAGAACCGAACCCACACCGCCGTCGCACTTGAAGTAAAAGCCCGGGCAAACATGGTGTATGAAGGCATAAGAGTTGGCAAAATATTCAGGGTTCTCGTAATACGAATCCATCATCTTCTGGGCATAATTCTTAGGCAGACGCACCTGCACGCTGTAGTAGCCCGAGGAACTGTTGATGGCATTCTGCTCGCGCGCCAAGTCGCTGATGGAGTACGTCTGTGCCAGATTCACGGCACCAGGGGCAGTGCTGACGTAGTCGGCGGGGTCGATGTCGGTGTAATACTTCACACCCTCCTCCATCACGCGCTCCTTGTCAAGTTCCATTACGCGGAGCTTCATCGTGGCCAGCGAGTCACCATAGTACTCTTTGAAGTACAAATAGATGTCGCACGAGTCAGCCTCAGGCTTGCCTGTTACAGGGTTTTTGAAAATAATATCCTGCGAGGGCAAGCGGAAATTCTGGGGCAAATGGAACTGGGCCAGAAAATCGCACGTGGTACGCACATGCATCTCAGGGTCAACAATGCAGCCCAAGTAGCATTCTCCCGTGTTGGCCAGCACAGAGTCGGTTTGCCACGTGGTCGTAGACATGGGAAATATTTTGGCCATGGCCGTCATCTTGTCCCCGTCGGGCATGATGTCAGTTCCCACGAGGGCGGTGTCGTCATCGCAGGCCACAAGCGTGCAGGCCATAAGCAAAGCTCCAAGTATTTTTTTCGTCATGATGGGTGGATGTAGTTGTAAGTCGGTTTACGTGCCAGCAGCGTGCCATTCGGCCGCCTGTAAGGTGCGGCGCTATGCACAGAAAGCATGCCTGTGGACGTGTTAACCCGTTTGCAGCGCAAAAGTAGGCATTTCGCAGCAAGCGCACGTGGTCTTCACGGTGTTTCTCACATTATTTAAGAAGGAAGCAGGGCTACCAGGCCGCATACGCCACAGTAGCGGCGTATGGCAGCACCACAAAACAGACATGCCACGCTCAGCACGGTCCTCGCGCTGGGCGTGGCATGAGCACGTCAGTTTGTCGTCAGAACAGCGACGCAAAGAAGTTCTGGTAGGCTGATGCCAGTTCCTCGTCAGCAGGGCGTTCGAGCACAGGTTTCTGCATCTGGCGAGCCAAATCCAGTAACACGCTTTGTTTCCCCTGCTCGCCCTCAATCACACCGTCGCTAAAGGCTACAGCCAAACGCCCCAGCGCATCGCTCTGTGTGAGGTCTACGCCTGCAGCCTCCACGGCAGCCATGTCGGCCTGTCGGAAAGCGAGCGTCTCGCGCAAGCGGTCGGTCAGGTGTGCATCGGGCATTTCGCCATAAGGTGCGAACACCACCTTGGTCTGAGCAAAAGGCGGATCCTCACGGTAAGCCGTCTTGATATAGAACGGTGCCACTGCCGACATCCAGCCCTGGCAGTAAATCAAGTCGGGACACCAGCGCAATTTCTTCACGGTTTCAAGTACGCCACGAGCATAGAACACCGCGCGACACACATTGTCGCCATATTCCTCGCCCTGCGCATCCACCATCATCTGACGTTTGTGGAAGTAGTCATCATTGTCAATGAAATACACCTGCATGCGAGCCGAGGGGAGCGAAGCTACCTTAATGATCAAAGGGTTATCCGTATCATCAATGATAATGTTCATTCCCGAAAGGCGAATAACTTCATGCAGTTGGTTACGCCGTTCGTTAATGATGCCCCAGCGAGGCATAAACGTACGTATTTCATTACCCTGTTCCTGCAAGGCCTGGGGCAATTTTCTGCCATCGCGCGACACCGCATCCTCCGGAACATAGGGAGTCATGGCTTGTGTCACGAATAAGATCTTCTTTGATTCCATTTTGGTCTGCTTTTTCACGTGCAAAGGTACGTTTTTTTTCGGGAACGTCAGATTTTCAGCCAGCTTTAAGCCTCATCTTATTCAAAAAAATGCAACTTTCAGCACTTTTCATTGTCTGTATATGGTAATAAATCTGTTATTTTGCACACCCAAAAAGAAAACGTGCGCCACTGAGGTTCACCCGACGCCACTGTCACCCTCACGATGAGCACACCCGAGGGCTGTGCCACAAGGCAGCAGGCCATACGTCTGAACAAACAGCCCGTCACGCCGATTTATTGCTTTTCATACGTCATGAAAGTACTACATACCGTTAAGGAGTTGCAGGCTGCACTCCACCAGGCCCGACAGGAGGGCAAACACATTGGCCTCGTGCCCACCATGGGGGCACTGCATCAGGGCCACGCGTCGCTCGTGCAGCGCTCCGTAGCCGAAAACGATGTCACCGTTGTCAGCGTTTTCGTTAACCCCACACAGTTCAACGACCCGAACGACCTAAAAAATTACCCTCGCACCCTGCAAGCCGACTGCGACCTGCTCACCACGCTCGGGGCTGACATCGTGTTTGCGCCCAGCGTGCAGGAGGTGTACCCCGAACCTGACACCCGCGCCTTTTCCTACCCTCCCATCGACACCGTCATGGAAGGCGCACGCCGTCCTGGTCACTTCAACGGCGTATGTCAGATTGTGAGCAAACTCTTCATGCTCGTAGAGCCCGACTGCGCCTACTTTGGCGAAAAGGACTACCAGCAGATTGCCGTGGTGCGCGCCATGACGGCCGACCTCCACTTGCCCGTCGAAATACGTCCCTGCCCCATTGTGCGCGAAGAGAGCGGTCTGGCACTGAGTTCGCGCAACACACTGCTCACCGAGGCTGAGCGCCGCACTGCCGTATGCATTTCGCAGGCACTTAAAACGAGCGTGGCCTTTGCCAAAGACCACTCAGTGCAGGAAACGCACGACTTCGTAGTGGGAGCCCTCAACGCCACACAAGGGCTGGAAGTGGAATACTTCGAAATTGTGGACGGCGATTCGCTGCAACCCATTCAGGTGTGGAGTGATGCCGAGTCGGTGGTAGGATGCATCACCGTGTATTGCGGTGCCCGCCCCGTGCGTCTCATCGATAACATCAAATACAAAGTTGCCCCTTAACACAAAGCCTCACACCATGCTGCTGCATATACTGAAATCAAAAATACATTGCGCCACCGTCACCGAGGCCAACCTGCACTACATGGGCAGTATCACCATTGACCAGGACCTTATGGATGCTGCCAACCTGCTGCCAGGCGAACAGGTGCACGTGGTGAACAACATGAACGGCGCACGCATCGAGACATACGTCATTGCCGGCGAACGGGGCACGGGCTGCATCTGCCTCAACGGGGCAGCGGCGCGGCTATTCCAAGTGGGCGACGAAGTGATCATCATGGCCTACGCCCTCATGACCGACGAAGAGGCACGCACCTACAAGCCCGCCGTCATCTTCCCCATCGGCGAGCGCAACAGCCTCTGACCTCCGCCCCACCCTACGCACTTATGCATGCATCTGCCGCAACTTTCACAGCTGTGAGGGTTGCGGCAGATGCTTTGAGTAGATGCCTCGGGCACGGGCGGCCACGGTGATGGGGCTAAGTTCTTTTCCTTATAGGCGGATTCTATCAATTCGCTTTGCCATCTTTCGGACTTAGATGGCAAAACGTCAATACACAACGATTCTTCTTTTTGACGGAAGCTATTTCTATAACCCACCTATATATAATAAAGGAGTAAAGCAGCGCTTTCAGCCCAAGTAATGCTTGAGCGTGATGAGCGGATGATAAAGCCACATGCGAGGGCCACACCAGCGCATCACCTGTCGCATGCTTTCGCGTTGGGCACGGGCGTAACAGTGCACGGGGCAACGCTTGCAAGCCTTTTTGGCTTCACCAAAGCGGCACTTGTCGAGGCGGCGATGGGCGTAAGCCAACAATTCAGCATACGCGGGCGGCATCTCTGCCACATGCAACTTGTGTCGGCAATACATCCGCACCATCAGTTCCACAATGCGTTTCTCCTTTTCAATGCGCGTCGTGTGTTTCATTTCACCAGTTTCTCCTTCGTTTCTCACGACACCACAGTGGCCACTAACCGCCTGCTGCCGCCATGGTTCCTAAATTCGCACAAATAAATGCCCTGCCACGTGCCCAAGTTGAGCCGGCCAGCCGTAATGGGAATGGTGAGCGATGCCCCCACAAGCGCACACTTGGCATGTGCGGGCATGTCGTCGTCGCCTTCCATCGTGTGGGTATAATAGGGTGCGCGTTCGGGCACCAAGTGGTCGAGAATGCGGTTCATGTCGCGCCGCACATCGGGGTCGGCATTCTCGTTCAAACTGAGTGCGCACGAGGTGTGCTGTACAAACAGATGCAGCACGCCCACCTCGGGCAGAGGCTGCGGCAGATGGGCCAGCACTTCCTGCGTTATCAGGTGGCAACCGCGCGGACGTGGCTTGAGGCACAGGGTGGTTTGTTGTATCATGTTCTACCGAGTCATGCTTCTTCCTGCTCTTCGTTGACAGGATTTCTGTTGATTACTGAAAACGCCTGGTGTGAAAGTCGCGCCGGCCCTTAGCCGACCTCGTTCTCCCATCACACTACGGCAACAGCGGCGGCAAAGGTAGTGGAAAGTAGCAAGAGACCAACCCTTGGGGGAAAGAAAAACAGGGTATGAAACCGCTACACCTGCCGCCCTTACTGCTATTCATGGCAAAAAGTCATGCTCTCAACGACAACAGACAACTGAAACAATAATCATCGTGCATGCTTCAGGATCGCTATCACAGCGCGCTCCTTTTGCAAAAAGCGGAGGACTCCACAGACATATAGCAAAGTTTTACCTATCTTCGCACGACCTCAGGGTTGCCACCGGCCCTCACCAAGCACCTACACGCATGCAAACGATTCTCCCCGTCATTGTCATCTACCGCATTCGCCTGTCGCAGGCCGCGTCCTACACATCGCTCATCCGCGCCGCAGGCATCAGCCGCTTTGTGGTGTACGACAACTCCCCGGCCGACTTCGAGCAAGAGGACATAGCCGCCCTCTGCCCCGAAGCGCTCTATGTGCGCGACACAGCCAACAGCGGTCTGCCGCGCGCCTACAACCTTGCTGCGCGCAAGGCTGAGGAATGGGGCTACACCCGCGTGCTCCTGCTCGACCAAGACACCTCCTTCCCGCCCGAAGCTTGGCACTGCTACCAGCACGCTGCGGGCTACACGGGCATCACTGCACCGCTGGCTGTCACAGCACAAGGTCAAACCTTCAGCCCCTACGACCCCTCAGTGCGCCGCCGCACTCCCGCGGGGCTCAGCGCAGGCGAGTATTCCCTGCATCGTTTCTACGTCATCAACAGCGGCATGTGCGTGCCCGTAGCCCTTTTCAAGCAAACTGGCGGATACAACGAACGCATCACGCTCGACTTCTCCGACTTTCAGTTTCTCATGCATGTGCGCCGCCACTCGCCCCGCTTCCTCCTGCTCCCTTTCAGCATCGAGCAGGATTTCTCCAACGATGTGCGCGATGCCTCGCGCCTGCTCACTCGCTTCGCCATCTACCTGCGGTGCGCCGCCGCCTGCGAAACGGAAGGCTGGCAGCACCTCCTGGCCCACCACTACTATGTGCTGCGCCACACGCTGGCGCTCACGGCCAAATGCCGCTCCACGCGCTTCCTACACTTATACCTGCGCTTTCTGCTGAAGGGTAACCCACAGCCACCCACAGCCCCACAGGCATAATGGTGCCTCACAGGGAGCAGCCATCCACAGGCCCTCCCCCATACTTTCGATTATTCCCACATGAGCCACCCTCCATCCGTTACGCACGCGAAGGAGGGTGGCTCTTCGCACACACATGCCGTGAGCCTCATTTCTGACGCCCTTTCTTCACATCCCTACACGCTCTGAGAAAGCTTATATCCTATCACCCTGAGACACAACCACTAGCCCCATACAACCTACACCATTTTCCAAAACAGAAACGGGCTTCGTCGTATTAAAATCTGCCTTTCTTCGTTGCACTCGGCCGATGACAACGTTGCACTCGCCCACGGACAACGTTGCCCTCGCCCACGGACAACGTTGCACTCGGCCAAGGACAACGAACAAAGTCCGTTCCAGCCACGGCCGGCCCTATGCCCGAAACAGCTACCTGCGATCCCGTCACTGCTGTGCGATGGAGTGAAGGCTCCATCAGTAAACATAGGCATACAAATGCGGGCAGCACTGACTTCTCAATCCGCGCTACCGTGCATCTTCACAATCTATGTGAAGGGGAAGGCCATTCCTTTTTTCCCTCAATGTGCGAGAAAAGCCTTTTCTCTTATGAGAACGTCAGACAAAGAGGCATCATTTCACTCCTCCTGCTTCTCCTTGACCCACTCCAAGGGGGGAGCAGGATAAGAAAGAGCTTGCGTGGGGCAATGCGTCGGGACACCAGACTGCCAATGTACACGTAGTAGAGGGTTCTTCTCTTTTCCATGAAAAAAACACAAGATTTGCTCGTTTCGTTATGGCCATTATGGTTTGTAGACACGTTTGTATATATTCAGAATTTTTTGCTTTGTGCGGCTTGCACTACTTTTGCCCATCATTTCCCGCCCACTGCGCACGTTCCGCGGCCAGCGGGCGATGCACACCACAAACACAACACATCATTTACGTCAACATCACACATCATGAAAGCAAACACTCTCATCCGCCTGCTGCCAGCCGCCCTGCTGGCGCTCGGCAGCACCACCTTCACCGCCTGCAGCGACGACGAGCACGAGGCCGGCGGCCCCGGCATTGCCGACGTCGAGATCATCGACGACACCTACGCCACTGCGTGCAACGTCTACGGCATGCTGGCCGAGGAGTCCGAACTCCCCACCAACTGGGCCTCGCAGCAGTACAAGCCCACCGTGGGCCACGTCCTTAACGAAGCCACGCCATACGTGCGCTCCTACGTCACTTTCGACCTCTCCGACGCCCGCACCTTCTTCGCCGCCCTCACCTCGCAGCTTGAGGCCGACGTCCACGACGACGCCACCTGGAGCGACCCCGCCCTCGGCACGCTCTCCTTCCACGCCGTGGGACAGCCGGACTGCATCGCCACCATCGACGTAGACCTCAAGCAGATGCCCGAACTCACGCAAATCCGCTTCGTGCCCCTCGCCAGCCTCGGCATCAACGCCGGCAGCAAGCCCGAGCCCTACTATTCCTTCGGCGACATTGTGAAGCGCGACAAGGACGGCACCATGTGGTTCTGCATACGTCCAGCCAACGAGGCGCTCGGCAAGAAGAAGTCCTACTGGGCAAGCTTCGACTTCCACGGGCGGGAGGATGAATTCCGCACCATCGTCTACGAGGATCCCAAGGACGAGACATCCAAGCGTATCACCGTGCTGAAGAACTTGGGCTCGCACTTCGACCAAGTCAAGAACGTGAACCGCACGCTCATGGCTTTGTTCAAGCCCGACGAACTGTTCCAGCACTTCCACAAATCCGCCGACCACGCCAAGGGCTTCTGCGGTCTGCCCCTGCCCGACGATAAGGTGGAGGCACAGCTGTACCGGTCTGCCGCTGCCTGGCAGGTGCGCGGACTGGGCGAGCTGCTTTTCCCCAATCTCTTCCAGAATCATGATTTCAAGAATCTTTCGGAAATAGAAAAAATGGATACGCATCCGTTCCAGTTCTTCTTCGAGTCTCCCTTCACCATCTTCTATGGCAAAAGCAATAAGGTCAAGTTGGGCGACGGTACTTTCGGATACACGGGACAATCCCTCTACTGCAACATTCCCGACAGGGGGAAAGAATACACCGAAAGCTGTTACTACGACGGCATCCAGCAAGACTTTCTCTTGAAGCCGGAAAGCGATCATAAAGAGCGCACCGACCTCTCGAAATACTTTTGGGGGATGGGCTTCGGCCTCGACCAGGCCATTTCCTGGGAATCGGCTTTGATCATCCTGTTCAAGCATTATAAACGAACCTTTGAGTCCTTCAACTATGGCTGGCTCAGCCCTGACTACACCAAACAGTGGACCTTCACCGACCTCGGTGCAGTGGTGCGCATCAAGACGGGCTACGAGCTCAGCAAGCAGAAGGTGGGCAACCCTGCCACCGACAAGAAGCTGCCCGGCGTCACCGACGTCTACGTCTACAAGAACGAGAACCCCGCACAGTGAACCGTGCCCCATTCGTCACGTAGCACTCCTTATATAATATAGCGCTACGCCCCCTAACGCAGATCCCACTGAACAACTGCTATCCCTGCGTTTGTGGCCAGCCGTCCGCATCCCCTGCGCCGGCTGGCCCTTTTTGTGCGGATGCGGCAGCAGATCCGTTGCGGGGCCTCCGCGCCTATTTTTCGGGGAAAAATGCCGAAAAAACGACTTTCTATTCATGAATTGTAAGTTTGTAGACACGTTTGTATATATTCTGATTTTTTTTGCTTTGCGCAGGTTGCACTACTTTTGCTCATCATTTCCCGCCCACAGCGCACGTTCCGCGGCCTGCGGGCCATGCACACCGCAAGTACAACACATCATTCACGCAAACATTACATGTCATGAAAGCAAACAGCTTCATCCGCCTGCTGCCTGCCGCCTTGCTGGTGCTCGGCAGCACCACCTTCACCGCCTGCAGCGATGATGACGACAACGCCACCATCCCCTCGCAGGAACTCACCGACGCCGACTCCCCCACCGCCGGCCAGCTCAGCCGCCTGCTCAATGTGCTAAGCGAAACCTCCGACGTGGCCGAGGGCTGGGCCACCACGCAGTATCCCATAACCGAGGGCGAGGCCGACCCCGCCCACCCCAGCGTGCGCCTCGTGGCCGTGGCCAGCGAGCAGGAAGCGCTCAGCTACTACGCCTCACTCTGCGGAGAGGATCTCCCCGAGGGCACCAGGCAGCACACGTGGTCGTGCCCCGGCCTCGGCAGCCTTACCTACACCTACAAGGGCGAGCCCGCCTGCCACGCCACCATCGACGTGGCCATCGCCCAGCTTTCCGCGCTCACGCAGATACGCCTCGTGCCCGCCTCGGCCTTGGGTAACAACGCCGCCTTCGAGCCCTACTACCACTGGGGCGACGTCATCCTCAACCACCGCGACAACTCCTACTGGGTATGCGCCCGCCCCGCCAGCTCGGAATACGGCAAGTCCAAGTCCTACTGGTTCTCCTTCCAGCTCGATGAGGACTCGCACACGTATACCGTAAACAAGGAGCCGGGACTATACCTCCCCAAGAAACTGGGATCCACACTGGAGCGCACCCTCACGCTGGGCGAGATGCTCACCCTCATCAGCAAGCCAGAACTCTACACTTCCGAGTACTTCACGCTGCACGAGCGCCCCGATGGCCTGGGCGACATCTGCCCCAGCGACACACGAGAGGAGCGCCAGGCCATGCAGGACGAGCTCTATAACATACGCGAATTTTGGATTCAGAAGCACGTGTGCCCGTTGCTGTGGGATTCGTGGAAGGATCAGAACGTGGAAACAACGCTCAGATATCTCAGCTATAGTTTCGCCATCTTCTATGACACCTATGGCAAAGACCATGGCAACTACTACGCGCCCGTTCTTGTCTTCAATCCTTACTCTAACGGCTCAGACTTGGATGACTGGTTAAGGTACGTGGGCACGAAACTCACCTTTGCCAAAAACGACAAATTCAACATCAGGCACTACATGGACAAGTACAAGAGCGGCACCAACACCAAGACGCCTACGTCCAAGGACTCCGATTTCTGGGGATGCTTCCACGCCTTTACGCCGCGCATGAAGACGGGCTACCAGCTCTCCACCAGCGCTTGGGGCACCCCCGACCCTGCCAAGGAGCTTCCCGGCGTACACAACGGCACGCTGGAGCACATCTACCTCTACCGCGACATGGTGAAGAAATAAATGCCCCAATAAATGGCATTAACCTTCAATTTTTGATGTTTTTGACGGCAAGCGTGGGTGTTATCACCAGCCCCTCACTTTCCTGCGAAACAGGTACTTACGCCAACAATCCACATTCAACACAAACTCAAAAACCTTCATGTTATGAAGAAATCCATTTTCCTTTCTGCCGCCCTGCTCCTGATGGGCAGCATGGCCTTCACCGCCTGCAGCGATGACGACACCACTGCCATCGCCGACACCGAACTGACCGACACCGAGAGCGAGACGGCCCGCGCCGCCGCCCGCGTGCTCAACGCGCTGGCCGAGGTGGAGGAACTGCCCACCGGCTGGGCAAGCAAGACCTTCGACGCCACCGTGGGCGAGCAGCTTGATGC